>WBZX01000616.1_pt1 | contig 31290 bp, 26 predicted proteins | sample 5204211 | NCBI WGS metagenome assembly WBZX01 (sample SAMN12344362, study PRJNA552823) | activated sludge metagenome | biome: Activated sludge suspended growth; feature: Nitrification reactor; material: Wastewater; isolation source: activated sludge from nitrification reactor of wastewater... | reverse complement strand
TTATCGCGGAACCATTGATAACTGAATGCGCCCAGTCCGTCGTCATCGGCGATGTTGTCGACATTGGCAGTCAGCGTGGCATTCTCTTGTACGTTGCCGCTGATCGTCACCGCGCCAGTCGGTGCGTCGTTGACATTAGTAACTGCCGCTGTTTGTGCACTGGTCAGACTTTCCGCCGTACCTTGGCCGTCAATGTAACTCACTTCCACACTGATCTGTTTGCCTACGTCGGTATCTTCCAGAATGTATGTGCTGTTAGTAGCACTGCTTATCATCACGTTATCGCGGAACCATTGATAACTGAATGCGCCCAGTCCGTCGTCATCGGCGATGTTGTCGACATTGGCAGTCAGCGTGGCATTCTCTTGTACGTTGCCGCTGATCGTCACCGCGCCAGTCGGTGCGTTGTTGACTGCTGCGATAGCGATCGTATAAGTGACTGCAGCACTGTTTGATGTTTCTGCGCCAATGGTATCTGACGCAATAACTGTTAGTTCCCGAGTCCCGGGAGGATTATTCGACGAATTGTTATACTGCACAGACCTAAGTACTGATTGCCAATTGGCATCCGATATATCACCCGTATCACTGCTAATGGTAAGCAAGCCAGTATTTGAATCATACGAGGATAGATACCCTGTTGGTAAAAAAAGAACTGAAAGAAATTCCGTTGGCAATGCGCCATCAAGAGTTATTGTCAAGGTATCAACAAGACTATCCTCGTCAGAAAAAAATATAGCCGAATCAAATAGAGTCAGATTACCTTGATTTTCTGTGTAATTAACACTAAGTGCATTTAAATCGACCGTAATAGACATATTAATCCCTTAATTGTTTTGTCGTGACTGGCAATTCTACAGTCCAATGGCTATCAGAAACTCCGATAGATTGTATCAGCATGGACCTCAACTGCACACACAGATCCATGAAACTTCATCTTATTAATTAATAAAATATATTCAAACAGCATGCGTCCGAATCATACGATTTTTTATATGTTCTTAACATTTAACACCAAGCATAGTGAAGATCAAACTTCGATCAATCCTCCTGACATAGCCAGGAGGATTACCTTCTTGCATTAACTAATCCGCCAATGCCTCAGTATCGACACCACCTTTTGAAGACGTCACGGTAACTCGCGCTGGCGGCACCGCAAACCCATTCAATACCACCTCATATCGGCCAACAGGGCCAACCTGCGGCATTGCATAAGTGGCTGTTCCTAGATGCAGCGTAAGCACAGGTGTCTCGATCCCTGTAAATGGATGTATCTTGTCGCTCGAAAAGGCAATAACTCTCAACCTTTCAGTCCCTTTCACCCAAGTAACTGTTTCAATATTCACTTGATCGACAACATTAACAACTTGCACGGTACTCATACCATTGAGGTTTGTGGCGGTAACCGTCAACTGACTCGGTATCGTCAGGCTATTGGCTGAATTCAACGTAGCACGCTTGAAGAAGGTATTTTCACCATCGGATACCATTGCGCCATTTTGATTGGCTTGTGATAAGCCGCTGAGCACAACGTTTGCAGTATTGGGCGCTTTTACCCATGAATTAATTCGAGCCGTCGTAATACCTGCACCAGCCTGGCCGGTGCTACGAAAATAGCTTGTACGTACAGACTCAATCCCTGGCGGCGTGTTAGCTTCGTCATAAATCTTTCCTTGTACCGAAAATAAATTAGTTTGCACAAAATTATTACCGTTGCCATCTAAATCCACCCCAATCGGGGCTTCGATACGAAAGTAATTAATACCGCAATGGCCGCCGACTACCTCGTGATCGACATTAGGATCGCCCACATAACCAGCCGGTGCGGGTGGAGAAATGGCTGGATCCCATGTCAGGAAAGGACCGACCTCACCGGTCAACATGGTTTCAAACGGCGCAGCGCCGCCAATATCCCGTGTCACATTGATGGATCGAGTACCGGCCGTTGCATTGTAGATTTCCGGCTGGCAACCATTGGCTTCATTCAGGAAAGGATGCCAAACTTTATATTCGCCATCGGCAGGAACATCGACTCGTAAACGCACGCGACCGAAGGCAAACTGATCATTCGGTGCGGGATCTCCTGCAGCATAGGCCGCTTCCAGAGCCAATACTAGAATAGCTCGCCCGCCGCCAGCCAGATCTAATGCCGCATCCCCCGACCACCAAAATGCTTCTGCTCCAAAACCAGTCGCTTGGGAAGTAGCATTATTTGGTATCACAGGATCAAAAACACACATACCGGTAACACCATCACCATCCAAACACAACTGCAAAGTAACGCCATTGGCATCGGAGAACCACGTAGGAAAATGATTAATTGGATGTAATACACCTTTGTCGGTCAATGCTGATTTTGCTGATTGCACATTCAGACCCATCATTGCAATCACCAAAATGGCAGAAAAACCAAATTTCTTGCTCATCGCAGAAATTTCTTCTAATTTAGACAACTTCATGATCTGTTTCCTCCTCTACTGTATATGAATTAATACTCTGCAAAAACTGATAACCACCTATTATTATTTCCATCTGCGTTAACTTCCCATAATTTGGTTCCATCCAATAAAAATATTCCACAATGATTTAGAAGTGACTAATGCGGAAAGCATCTCTATCGCGCTAAAGATTCAATGCCGAACTTGAGCATCCTCCGTACTCAGCTCCCGCCGAATCGAATACATAAAATTTCACATCCTCGGCTCTAATCGCTTCATTTCAGTTATGCTCGCTCTAGGTTCGTCGTTATACTCACTCCCCCATACCAATGTAAGATTATCAACCTCAGAAGTAAATTAGCGTTCCGCTTATTTTCATCTAAGCATTTACTTAGAAAGTAGAAATCCATGGATTGTGACTTATTTGATAGGTCATTATTTAAAGCTACGGTTTAGAGACAACAATCGCTGTGTTATTGAGGCAGTATGATTTTACCTTTTGGAATAATCAGTCATTTCTCTCTTAGCAGTTTCACACACATACTCATTACTAAAATCCAATGGTTGAAGCGTATAATTGGCCAACCAATTTTAAAAAAACAATCACAAATTCAGCATCAATCAGAATCAAAACTCAATTTCTCACAAAATAGAACCTAATATGACCCAGGAAAATCAGTCGATCCCGCCCCAGGATGAAAATCAAATCATTGCTGAACGCCGTGCCAAGCTGGCTGAAATACGACAAGCAGGCAATGCGTTTCCGAATACCTTCCGGCGCGAACATCTAGCGTCAGAACTCCATCAACGCTACGATGAATTCTCGAAAGAACAACTGGAAGAGCATCCAGTTTCTGCAAAAGTGGCGGGGCGCATGGTGTTGAAACGCGTCATGGGCAAAGCCAGCTTTGCCACGATTCAGGACATGAGCGGGCGAATCCAGTTATATATTTCAGATGATCACACCGGCACAGCGGTGCATGCTGCGTTCAAGCATCATGATTTGGGCGATATCCTCGGTGCACAAGGCACATTATTTAAAACCAAAACCGGTGAACTCTCGATTCGCGTCACGGATTTACAATTACTGACAAAATCGCTGCGTCCTCTGCCGGAAAAATTTCATGGTTTGACCGATCAGGAACAGAAATACCGTCAACGCTACCTCGATCTGATTACCAATGAAGAAGCGCGCAAGGTATTCACGGTACGCTCGAAAGTCATTCAAGCGATCCGTGAATTCTTTGTCGCACGGGATTATCTGGAAGTAGAAACCCCGATGATGCACCCGATTCCCGGTGGCGCCTCGGCACGGCCTTTCGTCACGCATCATAATGCATTGGATATGGCGCTGTATTTGCGCATCGCGCCTGAGCTTTATCTGAAGCGATTGGTGGTCGGCGGCATGGAAAAAGTGTTTGAGATCAATCGCAATTTCCGCAATGAAGGCATTTCCACGCGGCATAATCCGGAATTCACCATGGTGGAATTCTATGAGGCGTACCAGGATTTTACCTATCTGATGGATTTCACGGAAAAGATGCTGGCGGAAGTGGCGGAAAAGGTGCTCGGCACCACACAGATCACCTACCAGGGCAAGGCCATTGATCTGGCAAAACCGTTTATGCGCCTGACCATCACGCAAGCGATACAAAAATTCCATCCGCAATATTCCGAATCACAATTGTGTGATCGTGATTTCCTGATCAAACAATTGCAAACTCTCAATATTCACTATAACCCGCAAGACGGCATCGGCGGTTTGCAACTGGCGCTGTTTGACGAAACCATCGAGCACCTTCTGTTTGAACCGACATTCATTGTCGATTATCCGGCGGAAGTCTCCCCGCTGGCGCGGCGTAATGACAACAATCCTGACATCACCGACCGCTTTGAGCTATATATCGCCGGACGTGAAATCGCCAATGGCTTTTCGGAACTCAACGATGCGGAAGACCAGGCAGCGCGCTTTCAGGAGCAAGCCAATGCCAAAGAGGCCGGCGATGCCGAGGCCATGCATTACGATGCAGACTATATCCGCGCACTGGAATACGGCCTGCCACCCACTGCCGGTGAAGGCATCGGCATCGATCGACTGATCATGCTGTTGACCGACAGTCCCAGTATCCGCGATGTGATTTTGTTTCCGCAGTTACGGCAGGAAGATTAGGGAAATGCTGAATAATTCACCGATGATTATGCAACGAAGTTTTTATGGGGGAATAATGCCAAGATCCTTTTTTGCCTGCTGCCAATTCATCCAGCATAAGTAGTGTACACTGTTATCGTGTACACTATTTTAAGGAAGGATACAACCAATGAAAAATATCACCTTAAGTGCGGACGATAAACTGATTGAAGCCGCCCGTGAACGGGCTCGCGCCGAACAGACCACTCTCAACGAGCAATTCCGCCGTTGGCTGGCAGATTATGTGCGACAGGAGCATCAAACCGAGTCTGCGATGGCATTAATCGAGGAACTACGTGGACAAGTACGTACAGGCGGTCGCAAATTCACGCGAGACGAAATGAATGAGCGGTGAATTTATCGACACCAATGTTTTCATCTACCTGTTCGACGAAACCGATGAGCACAAACGTACAATTGCAGAACAACTAATTCAGAAAGCATTGGAAACTCGCAGTTATTGATTGAGATTGGATTAGGACTGCACAGTGGCAGCAGGATCAAGCGAGAATTAGAATAATTTTCCGACTAAATCCCCATATCAAAGTACCAAAGCCAAGAATTAGAAACTCCATTGTTTGATACATTTTTTTATTTGAAACTTTTATTTGGTTTATGGTTTTTGATAACTCGTCAGTAAGCTCCCCCGAATTTTTCTTTGGCCGCAAATTCTATTTTTGATAAAGCAGAATCAATACCTCCTTGATAGTCAAGCCAGACAATATATACACCGTAGATGATTAGTAGCGCACCACTTCTTGAAAACCATTCCCAATTTGAATAATAAATACTAGGTAGCAGGCCAGTTAAAGAAACGATTAATATTGAATTAAAAAGAGCTTTCCAGTGCTCATCAATATCTTTGATTTTTTCTATTATTGTCATTTCTTCTCGGAAATCGAACTAAAGCATAGGGATTAGGCCTTGATAAACACAGTACAAAGGGGTCACATCTTGACATCCCGTCACCCTCTTTTAATCATTCTGACAAGGGCCTCCCTGAAGCGCTAATTACCAACCCACCTCATCAACGCAAACTGATAATCGGCCAGTTATTTTTTTCGGCGTGGCTCTTCAATGTAGGGTCCGGATCTACCGCGACCGGGTGCGTCACCTTGCTCAGCAAGGGTAAATCATTGAGAGAATCGCTATAAAACCAGCTGCGCAGAAACGACAGCCAGGTCAGATTGTGCGCATCCAGCCATTTCTCCAACCGTTCGACTTTTCCTTCCCGGAAAGAAGGCGTTCCAGATACCCGGCCGGTAAATTCGCCATCTTTTTCTTCCGGCTCGGTCGCGATCAAATGATTGATGCCAAGTGCTTGCGCGATCGGTGCGGTGACGAAACTATTGGTGGCGGTAATAATGATGCACAGATCATCATCCAACGTGTGCCGTTCGATCAACTGACGCGTACCTGGGGCAATCAGCGGCATAATCTTTTTGCACATAAATTCACTGCGCCACGCCTCCAACTGAGTGCGCGGATGACGCGCCAGCGGCTTTAGCTGAAAATCCAAGAACTCATGAATATTCAATGTTCCCGCTTTATATTGCTCGTAAAATTCGATATTTTTGGTCTCATGCAATTCACGATCCAATGCTTTTTTTTCAATCAAAAATTGCGCCCACTGGAAATCACTATCACCCGCAATCAGTGTGTTATCCAGATCAAATAATGCTAAATTCATGAAGCCACCTGTAATAATTCTCGTAATAAAGGGATGGTAATCTGACGCTGATGTATCAGTGAATAACGATCCAATGCATCCAGTGTCATCATCAACGACGGCAAATCGCGTCGACCATGGCGTAGCAGATAAAGACAAATTTCCTGTGTCAAATCAAAGCCGCGATCAGCGGCATGACCTTTCATCGCTTGTATTTTTTCCTCTTCAGTCAATTCAAATACTTGATACACCAGCCCCCATCCCAAGCGGGTAACCAAGTCTTGCCGCATATCCAGATACATCGGTGCAGCTACCCCACTCATCAACAGAAATGTACGGCCTTCATCGCGCAACTGGTTATAAAAATTGAATAGTCCAATCTGAGCCGATGCATCCAAACAATCAATATCGTCGATCGCAACACAATCCAACTCGCCATTCGCAGAAAATTCGCAGCGTTCTCCGGCTGAGAAATATACCGCTTTTAAGTTTTTTTGGGTATAGGCAGCAACGGTTGCCTGTAACAAATGGCTCTTACCGCATCCCACACCGCCCCATAGGTAAACAAAGTGTTCTTTTTCTTGCCCTGACAGGATAGTAGTCAGCATGTGCAGCAGCTCAGTATTGCGCCCCGGCAGGAAATTTACTAACGTTGGTGATGGCAGGGGTTGAATGTCTAACAGCAACTGTTGCATGGTAATTGCTCAATAGGCATAGCCCAGCCTTGCAACTGACTATGAATTATAGAGATTGCTCCCCAGATAGCGCTGATGCAGATGACGCAACCAAACCAGCAGCACGGCACTCACCGGCAGCGCCAGCAAGATACCGAAAAATCCAAATAACTGACCAAACGCCAGTAATGCAAAAATGACGACGACCGGATGCAATCCGATGCGATCGCCGACCAACCACGGTGTAATCAGCATACCCTCGAGCAATTGCCCGGCGCCAAACACAATCCACACCGGGATCACCCCACCCCAACCCTGAAATTGCATCACTGCGGCAAACGTTGCCAGCGTCAGACCGACAATCATGCCGAGATACGGCACGAACACCAGAATCCCGGCCACTAATCCGATCGGTAACGCAAATTCCAGTCCCACCAGCCAGAGGCCCGTGATGTAGCACATGCTCATCAGCACGATGACGGATAATTGCCCGCGCAAAAATTCCGCCAAAATCCGGTCCGTCTCATGCGCTAATAGCGATACTTGATAATGCCAATAGCGCGGAATCATTTCATCGATCAATTTGATCAGCTTATTCCAATCGCGCAGCAGATAAAACAGTACAACAGGAACCAACAACAGATTGACCATAAACTCAATCACCGCCATTCCGCCGCTGGTTAAGGAAGGCAGCACTTTCGCAGCAAAGCCGCCTGCACTTCTCCAGTGTTCTGATATGGCCTGCTTCAATACATTCATATCCGGCTGCAAACTGATGTTCAGTCTTGCCTCCAGCCAAGGAATCACATGACTTCTGAGCATTTCCAAATAAGCAGGCATTTTGTCCAGCAAGCGCCGCACTTCTTCTTCAAATAGCGGCACCATGATCAGAATCAAAGCCGCAAACACCCCGAGCAATAACAACATCACCAATACCGCGCCCACTGTCCGCGGTATTCTTTTACCGGCCATAGATGCCACCATCGGATTGCAGATATAAGCAATCACTGCCGCCAGTAAAAAGGGCGTCAATATCGGACTGAGCAGATAAATCAATCCGCCGGTCATGCAAACCAGTATCAACCACCACAGATAATGCATATCGTCAGCGCGCTCGGTGTTCATATCGTGTGACTTAACCAGCCTTTGTTTTTAACGCATGACTGGCGAGATTCTTACCGAGCTCCCAAATCGAACCCGGTACTTGATGCGTATCGGCAATTGTCTTAGTAAATGCGCTGATGATGTGATCCAGGTCTTTTTGCGTCAATATCAACGGCGGCAATAGTTTGACCACATTCATGCCGTGTCCCGCCACTTGCGTCAGGATTCTGTGTTCCTTGAATAACGGGATGGTGATCATCTGGCAGAATAATCCTTTGTTGGCCGCTTCCAGCATCATCCATGCGGCTTTGAGTGACAGACTGCTGGGCGATTTGAACTCCACCGCGATCATTGAGCCTTTACCGCGTACTTCTTTCAGGAATTCAAATTGACCGGTCAGTGCATTTATTCTACTAATTATCTCAGCGCCCATTTTTGCACTGTTCTCAACCAGATTCTCTGCCTTGATCACTTCCAGGCTGGCCAGACCGGCAGCCATCGCCATATTGTTCTTGGAAAACGTGGAACCATGCACGACCGCGCGATCCATACGGTTAAACACTTTGTCCATAATCTGCTGCGTCATGGCCACCGCGCCGACCGGAACGAAACCGCCGGAAAGCGCTTTAGCCATGCAAATCATGTCCGGCTTTACACCCCAATGTTCAATCGCCCAGAATTTACCGGTGCGTCCAAGGCCGGTTTGAATTTCATCCGCGACAAACAATGTGCCATATTTCTTGCATAGCTTCTCGATCTCTGGCAAATAGTCGTCATCCGGGATGTTGACACCCTTACCCTGAATCGGTTCGACAATAAAAGCCGCGACATCACGGTTGCTTAAAGCTTTTTCCAATGCGGCAAGATCATTAAATGGAACCGAACCACAATCCTGTAACAACGGACCGAAGCCATCCTTAAAAATCTGCTCACCGTTCAACGATAAAGCCCCCATCGTCAAACCATGATAAGCATGATCACAACAAATAATCCGATTGCGCTTGGTCACGTAACGCGCAAACTTTATCGCCGCTTCAACCGCTTCCGTGCCCGAATTACAAAAGAAAACCCTTTCCAGATTGTCCGGTGTCGTGAGCAGAATCTCTTTGGCCAGTAAACCGCTCAAAATCGATACATCCATCTGCACCAAATCGGGCATCTCGAGTGACAATACCTCTTTCAAGGCATTGACGATGGTTGGATGGTTGCGACCAAATGCGTAAACACCGAAACCGCTCAGCAGATCAAGATATTCGTTACCGTATTCGTCATACAGATACTGCCCGACAGCGCGTTCATAGTTCCGGTCATAACCGATTGTTTTCAGAACCCTGACCATCTGAGCATTCAGATAACGCTCGTGCAAGTCAAATTTATCCGTGCGATGTTGTGATAACAGGCTGGCTATACTGAAAGACATTAACGACCTCTGCATTTGAAGAACCACCAGTAAAACTGGAAGCTGGAATCCATTGTTTCCTGGCAAAAGAAAAAACTAATACCGCTCAGTGACAGTATCACTGCAAGTAAAATTAGGGTTGATCATACCATTCATCTACCTTTTATTGCTGCTAAAAATACGTAGTGATTGCGTTATTTACGCATTACTATGACGCCCTAAAACTGCGCAAATGTTCCGGCGGTATTCTGATGCAAAGAAGCGGCAAATTCAACCGCTGAGGCAAGACCACATAAACGATAAAACCGATAGCACCTTGCATTTATGAATTTTCTGTTCTGCAGAGTGCTTACTGCGAATTACAACATCTTAAAAGCAAATAATCAGTACTGCCATTCATCTTGTTTATGAATAAAACCATTATAAAATTTTAGCTAAAAACATAAAGCGCTAGCGCTTCAGAAATCTCAATAATTCCAGTTATGCCGTTCACCACGCGCATGACAGCACCATGCATAGAGCGCGTCATACATCACCATCCCATGTGCAAGCATTTCATGATCGTCTTTGAAATTGTGCGACAAACCCAATGATATCGCCAGCAAGCCGGCACACTGAGGTGTCAGATCAAGGCGATCGGTATCCGCTCCGCGCACGATGACAGCCAAATCCTGCAGCGCTGGATCGGTCAGATTATATTTTTTGAGAAACGTATCGAAACTGCATTCGTCACCGACATGGGACAATGCCACATCCGGCACATCAAACGGAATGGCTCCAGTAGCTCCTGCTTCAGCCATGACACGAGCGGATGGCACAAACAGGAATTCAGGCGCATTATCGATAAAACGGGTAATCAACCAAGGACAAGCAATCCGATCAATTTTTGGGCGCTCACGAGTAATCCATTTCATCATATCACCTCACAGGAAAGTTTTTATAACCAGCCCAATTACCGCACAAACTGCAATAACTTCAATAACGTTGCGTTTAAAGCGAAACAGTGCGATAGCAGCCATCAAAGCGATCAACGCCGACATCCAATCGAATGCGCCTGTAAAACCATGCGGCCACATCACATAGTAACCGAAGAACATGGCCAGATTCAGGATGACACCCACAACTGCCACGGTGATTGCGGTCAGCGGCGCTGTAAATTTGAGGTCATCGTGCGTAGATTCCACTAGCGGACCACCCGCAAGAATAAAAATGAAAGACGGCAAAAATGTAAACCATACCACCACGATTGCAGCCATCGTTCCCGCCAGAAATAGCATATCCGGTCCGAACAACGCTTTTACATACCCGCCAACAAACGCAACAAAAGCCACCACCATGATCAATGGTCCCGGCGTAGCTTCACCAAGCGCCAAGCCATCAATCATCTGTGCCGGTGTGAGCCATCCATAAGATTCAACCGCGCCTTGATAAACGTAAGGTAATACGGCATAAGCACCCCCGAAAGTCATCAAGGCAGCCTTGGTAAAAAACCAACCCATTTGTGTCAAGGTGTGATCCCATTCAAAGTTTATCGTCAACAATGTCATCGGAAGCAGCCATAGGAATCCACCGATGACAGCTACCTTAACCAGTCTGGGCCAGCGAAAGCGCGCATGTTCCGGCGTCGGTGTGTGGTCATCAATCAATGCCGGGCCAAAAGATTTATGCGTTTTTCCATGCCCGCCACCTGCCTTGAAACTATCCGGAGTAATACGTCCACCAATGTAGCCGATCAATGCCGCACTAGCGACAATAATAGGGAACGGCACGTTAAACGCGAAGATCGCAACAAACGAAGCAGCTGCAATTGCCCATAGCAGATTATTCTTGAGTGTTCGCGAACCGAGGCGATACGCTGCCTGTACCACAATGGCAGTGACCGCAGGTTTGATGCCATAAAACAAACCGGCTACCAGAGAAACATCCCCAAAAGCCAGATAGATCCAGGAAAGTGCAATCAAAATGAACAAAGAAGGCAATACGAACAGGACGCCGGCGATGATTCCACCCCATGTGCGGTGCATTAACCAACCAATATATACGGCAAGCTGCTGCGCCTCCGGGCCTGGCAACATCATGCAATAATTGAGTGCGTGCAGGAAACGCCGTTCTGAAATCCAGCGCATGCGCTCGACCAAATCTTGATGCATGATAGCGATCTGCCCCGCCGGTCCGCCAAAACTGATAAAACCTAGTTTTAGCCAATACCAAAAAGCTTGTGCTAACGTGACTTGCTGCGGAGGTTCCGTGTTGTCAGGAATTTGCGGTTTTGGTGTGTCCATTACTCCTCCTTGGAATTATCCAATTATAGAGCAGTCCTTGGACGAAGGTTCGTCTTGAAGCGGGGAGGCTGCTATATCCCCAATGACAACCATTGTCTATACATCGACGATGAAAATCAATAGAGACAGTAAAAATACTTATAATGTCTTTGATTTATTGAAAATATTTTTGATCTGGCACTTTCCCCATCATTTCCTTGGATTAACTGCCCAATCCAAATACAGCTCTTGAAAAGAGCAGATTTTTCAGGAGCGACCAATATCCACAACATGCGCATCGTGCATTTGCGGTAAAATCGCAATTTATAAACAACACTTATTCTGTAACCGCACGTGAGAACTCAACTTGACTTCATTAAATTCTGATCCCCCTGATACAACACAATTATCCTATCGTGATGCCGGTGTGGACATCGACGCGGGGGACCGGTTAGTTGAAAATATCAAACCGTTTGCCAAGCGCACCTTACGCCCCGAAGTACTCACCGGGATCGGTGGTTTTGGCGCATTGTTTGAAATTTCCAAACAATATCAGAACCCTGTTTTGGTTTCCGGTACCGATGGTGTTGGCACTAAGCTGAAACTGGCGTTTCAGCTTAATCAGCATGACAACATTGGCATTGATCTGGTAGCAATGAGTGTTAACGATATTCTGGTGCAAGGCGCGGAGCCTTTATTTTTTCTGGATTATTTCGCTTGCGGTAAACTCGATGTGGAAACAGCGACTACCGTGATCAGTAGTATTGCAAGAGGATGTGAGCTGGCGGGCTGCGCGTTGATTGGCGGCGAAACAGCTGAAATGCCCGGCATGTATTCACACGGTGAATATGATCTTGCCGGATTCGCTGTCGGTGTTGTAGAGAAAGAACAGATCATCAATGGCGCCACCATTCAGGAAGGCGATATTGCGCTGGGTCTTGCATCTAGCGGCGCACATTCCAATGGCTATTCATTGATTCGCAAGATCATTGAGAACAAACGCATTGACTTATCTGCGGATTTTCATGGCAAAACACTTGCTGACGTCATTATGGCGCCGACACGCATTTACGTAAAATCATTACTTGCGCTGATTAAACAGTTGCCTGTTAAAGGCTTGGCACACATTACCGGCGGTGGGTTGGTCGAAAATGTGCCACGTATTCTGCCGCATCATGCTATGGCAGTTCTACAAAAAAATTCATGGCAAATGCCACCACTCTTTCATTGGCTGCAACAGCAAGGTAACGTCACTGATCATGAAATGACGCGGGTATTCAATTGCGGCATCGGTATGGTGATCGTAGTCGCTCCTGATCATGCTGAAAATGCCATGGATAGTTTACGAGCTTCCGGTGAAACCGTGTGGAAAATCGGCGAAATCAAACAGCGTTTGACTCACCGGACTGCCACTGTTTTAGTGTAAAACAACATCATGAAATCACTGGTTATCCTGATCTCCGGTCGCGGCAGTAACATGCAGGCACTGTTGGAAGCTGAGTTTAAAATGGATCGTATCACGGTAATCAGTAACAATCCCCATGCAACAGGACTGGAAATTGCCAGAAAATATGGCGTTGAAACCATTATTCTTGATCATCACGCTTTCCCGAATCGCCAGGCATTTGATACTGCATTAGCAGAAAAGATTGATGCCTGTCAGCCAAAACTGATTGCACTGGCTGGCTTCATGCGTATACTAAGCGATCGTTTTGTACAACATTATCAAGGCCGGTTAATAAATATTCATCCTTCATTACTACCTGCATTTCCTGGTTTGGGAACACATGCGCGAGCGCTACAAGAAGGTATCAAAATTCATGGTTGTACTGTACATTTCGTCACGCTGCAGCTCGATCATGGCCCTATTGTGATTCAGGCCGCCATCCCTGTATTGCCCAACGATACCGAGGAAACGCTGGCAGCTAGAGTTTTACAACAGGAGCACCGCATTTACCCTCAAGCTGTACGCTGGTTTATGGAAGATCGAATCAGACTAAATGAAAATCATGTGGAAGTGATCAATTCCGGCGTCAGTAAAACAGCACTTTATTCGCCAGGATTACCGGAATGAAATTGCTAGTGTCAATTTTTCTACTGTGGATACTCAGTTTCTCGGCATCAGCAACGGACATACCATCACGCATTGAAATCAGTTATGCCGTGACCACGGATATCGGTCAAGGAGAAATCACTGAAGTGATGGAAATCACGCATACTCATGATGGGCATAACTATATTATTAATAGCGAAGCACAAGCTACCGGCATTTTTAAAATCATAGAACCCAATAGTATTGTGCGTCATAGCGAAGGAACTATCACCAAACAGGGATTACGACCTTCTCGTGCCTATGAGAAACGCGGCAAGAAAGAACCCAGTCTCGCTGTTTTTGACTGGAAGAATCATGTCATCACACTGCAACACCACGGAAATCAAGTACAAGAAAAATTACCGGAAGGTACCTTGGATCGCCTGAGCTTATCGTACAACTTCATGTTTACTCCATTGCCTAAACATCATGTACAGCGATATGTCACGAATGGGCATAGTCTGCAGTTATCACGTTATAAAGTGACTCAAGAAATAATCAACACCCCAATCGGAGAAATGGAAGCCATTGTATTGACTCGACAAGAAGATAAAAACTCCAAACTTAAAAGGAAATTATGGCTTGCGCCAAATAATCATATGCTACCTGTTCGCATCGTTTCGGTAGAAGAAAATGGCCGGGAAATCGAAAAAATAGTTACCGGAATTAACATTAGCTACAAAGCCGGTCGCCATTAATCCGATTTATTAGCTGATCAAACACACATCAGGAAGCCCATGCAATTCACCCCTTTTCAGCTGGACGCAGCTGTTGTTGCCATACGTACCGTACTGCCTCTGGAATATCCCGCGGATGCAATCTTACGACGTTTTTTCCGGGAAAATCCTATGCTCGGTGCGCAAGATCGCGCATTCATTGCAGAAACCGTCTTTGGCATATTACGTCACCGTTTTTTACTTGAAAGCCTGACAAAACTTGCAACACCTCGCTTACTGATTTTAGCTTATCTGGTGAAGTTTCAAGGTATGAACTTACGTGAATTAGCTACATTCACCAGCGAAACGGAAGCAAAATGGTTGTCGGAAATTAAGGCCATTCAAACCGAGTTATTACCACTTTCCGTTCAAGCAGAATTTCCCGAATGGTTAGTAGAAAAATTACAGCAATTTATGCCGGATGCAGATATCCTTGATCTAGGACGCTCATTACAGCAATCCGCACCACTTGATCTCCGGGTTAACACAATCCTTACTAAACGTTCTGAAGTGCTTGAGATGCTCAGACAGGAAGGTATTGAAGCACAAGAGACATCGTATTCCCCATGTGGTATCCGTCTTACCGGCAAGCCGGCGATCAATCGCCATACCCTCTTTTTATCCGGAAAAATAGAAGTACAAGATGAGGGCAGTCAAATACTCGGCTACTTACTGGCGCCCAAGCGCGGTGAGATGATTGTCGACTTCTGCGCCGGTGCGGGCGGCAAATCACTGCTGCTAGGCGCTTTGATGAATTCCAAAGGACGTCTTTATGCTTTTGATATTTCTGAGAAACGATTGAGCAATCTAAAACCGCGCTTTAAGCGCTCAGGCTTGTCCAACTTGCATGCGCAACGTATCACAAACGAGAATGATATTAAAATCAAGCGACTGAATGGAAAAATAGACCGGGTACTGGTGGATGCACCTTGCAGTGGTCTTGGAACATTGCGGCGCAATCCGGATTTAAAATGGCGTCAATCTTCACAAAGTATTGAAGAACTAAAAGCAAAACAGGCGGCCATTCTTTCCGCCGCCGCCGGTTTGCTCAAACCTGGCGGACGATTGGTATATGCGACGTGTAGTTTCCTACCAGAAGAAAATCAAACAATCATCAGCGATTTTCTGGCTGCACATCCGCAATTCGCCTTGTTAAACTGTTCAGAATTATTGTCACAACAGAAAATACCATTGGATACGGGTGAATTCTTGCAGCTATCCCCTAAATTGCATCAAACCGACGGATTCTTTGCTGCAGCTCTAACGCGTACTGCTGTCATACAACAATCGGAATAAAGAATAACAGGTCGTTTAAAAACGTTTTCGAACAGTCGACACAAAGCAAAAACAGGCGAAAAACGTAGTTTATGCGTGATAAATAAGCATCTTGAGCCTGTTTCTAACACCGTAGCGGCAACGCAGATAATTCTTCAATGGCCTGTTTGTTAAGCGGTGCTAGCTTTCTTTTTACTAGTTGATTGTAACAATACCGGCAAAATAACCAACACACAAACCAGCGTCAGGAACAATCCGACTGTCAACAACAGTCCCATACCTGCGGTGCCTTGGTGTGTGGAAAATACCAGACTACCAAACCCCACCAGGGTTGTTAATGCACTGTAGTAAATTGCGCGTGCTGTACTGGTATGCAATAAATTCTCGTACACCACGCCGGTATTACGACTCCTGTGCACCATATGCAGGCTGCTGTCGATGCCGATACCCAGTAATAATGGTAAGGCGATAATATTAGCGAAATTGAACGGTAGGCCAAGCAAAACGGTACAAGCGCCAGTGAATAGAGTCGCCAGTAAAAGCGGTATTAATACCAGAACCATAGAAGTAATACTTCGGAGCATTATCCATAACGTCAGGATAACACCCAATAGCGCCAATGAGAAAGCATGTATAAACGCATCCACCACCGCTTCACCGGCTTCCAGACTAATAACCGGTGCACCGGTTGCATTGGGTACTACGCGCTGCACCGCATGAACAAATCTGCGTAGTGCGTCATTGTCATTAATATTTTCCGATGGATAGACTGCGATGCGATAAGCATCATCGTAACTATGCCAGTGCGTACTGATTGTCGCTGGCAATGTTTCTTGCGTAAAGGGTTTTGCTTCGAGTGCCCGTTGCAGACGTTTGATAGAATCAGGCAGCAGACCGATCAGATCTTTGCTGAGGGTATTTAATAATTGTTCCTCTGTCTGAGTATTCTCTATCGCACCTTTATCCAAACGTGCCAGCAAATCAGACAATGAAGAGCGCAGTACGTGAGCGGAAGCTATCGCAGAATGACCTGGTTGCTCGGCTATAAACCGTGTTAATGCATGATTTAATTTTTCCAATGCCATCCGTTGCTCTGCAACCGTATAGCGATCCGCCTGCTGAAATGCTGCCGGGGAAAAAGAAATTGGCCCAAGCGTCATCGCCATTTCCTCAATCAGAAGACTTTTTGCTTCTTGTTCCCGGGGCACCAGATCAAGAATACTGATCACTTTATCCACTTCCGGCAAGGCCTTAAGGCGCTGTACCACTGACTCTGTTTCTTGAAATTGATCAACGAGTATATCGATATGCCAAGGCGAATCTTCTGTATTCTTTAATAATTCCTGAAAAGTCACAACCGACTCAGCGCGTGGATTATTCAGATTCAACAAATTATAGTCAAACTTGACGTGAGGCAATGCCATGGCAGAAGCCAGAATAGCAATCGTTGTGAGCACATACACCGATTTACGAAAATGTCTGGGTAGATCCAGAATACGGTTAATCGATGTAATGGAAGCGGATGAACTTCTGATACGCATTGGAAAAAATCTTTGCAAGGCGGGAATCAGTGTCATTGTAATCAAAAAGCTGATCATCATTCCTGTACCCGATATCAGCCCCAGCTCTGCAACACCTCTGTAAGTCGTTGGCATAAATGCATAAAAACCGATTGCAGTGGTGATTGCACAAATCAACAATGATTGCCCCATATCTCCGCCGGTTTTATACAAAGCCTCAACAACAGATCGGCTATGCTTTCTTAATTCTTCATGCCGCAGCAAAAAATGAATAGCGTAATCAACCCCGAGACCGATGTATAACACAGCAAACGCGATGGAAATCAGATTTAAATATCCCACAGCAACGGTGGCAAATGCTGCTGTCAACAACAAACCAAGAATCAGACTCAGTATTACTGTTAACATCGCTCCGGCAGAACGCAACGCAATGAACAGCACGCTGGCCACCATGACGAGTGCCAATAATCCGGCATCCTGCGCACCATGCATGGCACTATTTAGTTCGTCGTGAGCCAACGCCACCTCACCGGTTATACGCAATTTTTCCACGGCATCCGCTGTCAACCCCATATCTTGAGCGGCTGTACGAATTAACTTGATCGGTTCCTCAGCAGCAAATATTTGAGAATAATCAAGCTTTGGCTTGACTACAATGAATTCCTGATAGGTTTCCTCTTGCGCTTCACCGCTCAATAGTGCCTGCCATGATAATGCACGGGATTTGCCAGCCAATTGCGCATCTATCGTTGCACTGACCCCGTGCATTACCGGCTCCAACTCTAACGTGCGGCCAGTCCTTAATTCATCGATGGCTTCAGTGAGTATGGAAGAAAAAGTATACAGCGTAGGATTTTCTGCGATGCGCGCAACCAAGGGTTGTGCTGTCGCTAAGTGATCGGTAATACGACCTAATTCCGATATGCTCTTGAAAAGTAGACCATTCTGTTCAAAGAAAGAATCTCCACTCAAATAATAAATATTCGGAAATTGCGTGTTATTTTCTTGTAAATAGGCATTGATACGTTTTGCCGCAGCATGCGCCTGCTCCGGTGTGGGCGCATCCAGTACCAGCAATAATGTATCTTCGTATTGGGAGAATGATTGTTTATAGCGGATATGATTGGCACGAAAAGGAACATCTTCAGAGAGCATGTCTGTCGTATCGGTGTGCACCCCAAGATTATTGGCTGTATAAATCGCACTCAGTGCAGTCAATACCAATACGAACAGAACGACCCCAATGGCATTCTGATAGCAGAATTCGGCCCACCGTGCAAAAATTCGATAGCTACGACTATGTGATTTTTCCACGCTTAGAGAAACCCTTTAGCGGGCGTGTTAGGAGAAAATGCAGTCATCCGATTATTAATTCTGCCGGGTCAGAGTAATCTTTTCCTTCAGCAATTCAATCAGTGCTTGGAAACCGTCCCGTTGCATAATTGCACGATATTCTCCACGCTTGATGGCAAGGTCACTCACACCATCAAATAAGATATTGACAATACGCCAATGCCCTTCGGTTTGATGTAAAACGTAATCAAAATTCACCGTACCGCCATCCGATTTAGTTAATTGACTACGCACCAATGTTTGTTCATGCGGCAAAGCTCGCTGTTCAATAACCTCGAATTGCTCCCCTTCATATTGGTTAAATCGCCCTGCATAAGTAGCAACACTGAGTTGACGGAACGTATCAATAACCAAATTCTTCTGTTCTGTATCCAATTGCGACCAATACGTCGCACCCAGTATTGTTTTGATAATCACTTCAATATCATGAGACTGATTAATAACAGGTTCCAGGAGTTTGAGTCGCCCCTCATAACCCAGTCGCTCACCCTCCCGCATGGCTTGAAGTAAGGATGATTGCAACTTATGTATAACTTGTTCTGGATTTCCAGATTCTGCATCCGGCGCACTAAATGCCCTACTGATTGGTAACAGCATCACCACTATCAGACACCATGCAATTAATCTAATGATTTGTTTTACTTTCATATCGACGATCTTTCCAACAAGCACGCTCTCCACGCCAGTATTGTAGTGCTGATGTCCAAGTCATCGCTAGATACAAAGTGCCGATTATGGGCAGCGCGAGTCCCCATAATGGAGAGCGTTGATAATAAATTAAAATTGGCATATACGTAAAAAGCATAGCCCCCCATGCCAACGCACTCACCATATAAGCCTTTGGAGTGGATAGCAGTAAAAACCCGAGTGGTGCTGCCCAAAACATCGCTATCATGATCAATGTACAAATGAGAAGCAAACTAAGCGAGTATCTTAATTGCGTATAAGCTGTACGGGCGACCATTTCCCAAATTGGTTTTAATGCTTGGTAACCGCGATGACTACATGCCGCATGACTGAGTCCAATCCAAGTGCGTAAACCTGCGCACTTGATATGTGCAGCCAAGGTACAATCATCAATCAATGCATGGTGCAAATTGATAAAAGCACCCACAGAACGCAGTGCCTGCGTTTCCACCAGAATACATCCACCGGCGGCGGCAGCAACTCGTGACCCTGACTTATTCGCTAATCCAAAAGGATATAGCAATTTAAAGAAAAATATGAAAGCAGGCATCAATAAAGATTCTATGAAGTTTTTCATAGGTGGCTCAGCCATTAATGATACCAGTGCGAGATGTTCATCCTTCGCTTTCCGCCGTAGCTCAGCAATAATTCCAGGTGCCAATGCTATATCAGCATCCAGCAAGAGCGTATAAGGTGTTCTAACCTCTTGCAATCCTTGCTCAAGCGCCCATAGCTTTCCGCTCCAACCGACTGGTGGCGAAGTCCCAGGTATGACCTGCGCACCACACCGTTTAGCCTCTTCAGCAGTATCATCGACAGATTGATCATCTATCACAATGATACGAATTCCTTCACCTTGTACTTTCACTCCACTGAGTGTACGCCGGATATAAAGCCCTTCATTGCGCGCTGGAATCAACACTGTAATGTCATTCAGCAATACATCAGCGTATCCGGCAACACCTGTTTCTATCTTCTCACGGGTGCTCCAAGGACGCCATGGAAACAGTATCAATGACCACCAACATAAAGTACCAAACATCGACAGGTATAATACTAATTCCATCATTCTTACCTGTTACAAATTCTAAAAACCAAGTGCCGATACCCTATATCTTGTTTATTTGTTGATCAGGGTCACGGGTATATCGGAAAGCTTTTTCGGTGTTTTATTTTCTTTCATTGTCCATTTTGGAGCGGGCTCAGCCACCATAGGACCTGTGGTTCTAGGACCTCTAAAAGAGGTAATCAGCGCCTTCCAAGGATTATGAAGCGTGTCTTCAACAGCCGTCGCTTCATATCCGCAGTGCGCCATACATTGAGCACATTTCGGATTATTTGCAGTACCGTACTTTTCCCACGGCGTATCATCAAGAAGTTCTTTGAAGGTTTTTGCATACCCTTCATCCGACAACAGATAACAAGGCTTTTGCCATCCAAATATATTGCGTGTTGGATTACCCCATGGGGTACATTCATAATTCTGATTTCCAGCCAAATAGTCTAAATAGAGTGCCGAGTGGTTCAATCTCCATTTCCGTTTTAGTTTCTTACCTAATTCAAAAATACCACGAAATAATACCTTTGTATCTTGGCTTTTTATAAAGACATCCTGCTGAGGCGCCTTCTCATAACTAAATCCTGGGGCGATCGTCGCTGCCTCAACGCCTAATTCCATCGCATAATCCAGAAACTCAGCGACATCCTTCGGTGTTTCGCCTTGAAACAACGTACAGTTCACAGTAACTCTAAAACCTTTATCCAGAGCCAGTTTTATTGCTTCAACCGCGCGATCAAAAACACCATCCTGACAAACCGACGCATCATGACGCTCTTTCATGCCATCCAAATGGACTGAGAATGTTAAATATGGTGACGGGGTATAGTCATCAATCCTTTTCTTTAACAATAATGCGTTTGTACACAGGTAAACATATTTTTTGCGCTGAATAATGCCCGCAACAATCTGCGGCATCTCTTTATGCAGCAGTGGCTCGCCCCCTGGAATTGAAACCATCGGCGCACCGCATTCATCCACTGCTTGCATGCACTCTTCGTAAGAGAGACGTTGATCAAGAACGTCCTCCGGGTGTGCAATTTTTCCACACCCAGCGCAAGCCAGATTACAGCGAAACAAAGGCTCCAGCATCAACACTAAAGGATATTTTTTAACTCCTTTTAGCTTTTGTTTGATTAAATAACTGCCAACTGCAATCTGTTGACGTAAAGGAACTCCCATGAGAAAACCTCCAAAAATACTTCAAAAGCAAGTTAATAACTAACAACAGAATTTATTGAATTAGCCCAAGCTTGTTTAAATAAGTAAACGATACCAGGAAAAAACTAAATCCACCCTATTAACACGGCTTATTTCATTCTGAAAAAATTTAAATACCAGATATAGAGATTCGCAAGATAACCACTTAATAGTGTTAATTATTAATTGATTAATTCCCACAAATTTCCATAATTACCCGCATTAAGCTTCGAAACCAGCTTTATTTAAGCATTTAACTATAGAACATGACACTTTCTATAGCAAATATTTTTAAATCAACTAAAAATAGAAGACATAAGTATCAAATAAGCAAATCAAATAACTACTCTATTTTATTTTAACTTACTCACGAAATCCTTTATGTACAAACATGAATACACCAAGAACGCTCATTCTTGGTGTATCTAAGAAATCAACCGTTTTTATTGTTGCTTAGAAATCAACACCCATTGCACGTAGTGTTTTTTTGGTTAATTTACCTGCTGGAATACCATTCTGTTTCTGAAAACTTTCGATAGCAGCAACTGTTTTAGCACCACTAACACCATCCACTGGCCCAGGATTAAATCCTGCATCCACAAGCGCTTGCTGAACTTTACGCATAATGATAGGAGTTACCTTTACGACATCGTTCCCATCGTCAACCATTTGTACCTGAGTCGCAGCAGCACTTGGAGCGGAAGCTTCAGTAGCTTTATCTGCTGTATCAAAAGTTTCTACGGTGGATTCCAGGCTTTGTATACTTTGCACATCTTCAATTTTAGTAGCCGGTTCAGCAGCTGCAGGCGCACTGGGTGCAGGTGCAGGTGCAGGTGCAGGTGCAGGTGCAGGTTCAGTTACAACTTCTTTACTTTCCTTATCGGGAATTGGCTTTTTATCGTAAATCGGCTTACATCCGAATAACAATCCTGCGATTAACAAAAGAATAGTGTAAGCTACTAATGTACTGATCTTGCAAGATTTCATTGTTCTCCTCCATGAGTGAATAAAATAAAAAATCATTAATTACACGCATTAATGATAAATCAAAACACTTTCGATGCCTTACTTAAGTAGCCCGGAGGCCATAGAAATACATCTCATTTTATTTATAGTGACAGGACTAACCTATAATGTTGCGATTGTGAACTATCACACTTTTCCGACTATAACGCAATCTGAATGGCTTAACACTTCAAAAAAGATATCAGCTTGATCGGTGACGATCATAGTAATATAACTGTTATCAAGAAACTGTGAACATATTCGCTTCCAGTATCGGAACCACACTCATCAATAATACTATGTTCATAGCTTATCCAGAATGTTAACCCGAATAATTGCCTGTCATTATCCTTCTTAAGGCTGCCATATTGATTTGCCAAAGCCTTATCAATAGACTTAGCACTCAGTTCATTTTCAGTGAGGTTCAACGCATTAATCCGCTAAAGACAGAGCGTTACTGTTATCATCCATCCCCCACGCTACGATCTGCTATTTATCAATGTCGACTCTCAGCTAACACACCATGGCTCAAAACGAATCGTAGCAATAGAGGTTGGATGGTATCAGTGTCAGATTCGCCATAAAACCTCTATCCACGCAAAATTTACCACAGCGAGAGTTTATGCAGTTCGCCAAGACCTGTATTGGCAAAGAAATATGCTATGCTATGCCATGCTTGAAATCGCCCTCTTCTGGCTTTTAAGTCGTAAAAACGTTTTATGAAAGTTTACTAACCACAGGCAATCGCCATGCCATCGCTTCATGGGCTCCACTATCTGGACGTGGGAAATGGGTGTGGTTGTGGAAAAATCATATTGATCGTGCATTTATGGCACATTTCAAGCCGAAACCCATAACTAACAAAAATAATCAGAACAATGAGTTCAGAAACACTGCGAGGGTAAAACACGACACCAGCTTGTTACTCTAGTCTATATTCAATATCGGATATTGGCGTCAGTACTCTTGGTTTATCTTGCGGAAAATCGTTAAACGATGGTAGTACTGTTTCCAGGAATGGGATGAAATTTGTAGATCCACTTCTTGTATGAACATACCCTCTGTTATGTATCACTTTATTTAGGCGAAATGAAGATACTTGAGGATTAAACTTGAAGATGAGCGTATTTGTAATGGCAAATATATTACTCGTACTGAAGAATGATACAAATGAATCCCTTCTGGCACTCAAGTCAGTCAATAGCGAATTAACTACAATCACTAAATCTTGCCCACTAAAATAAGCCGTCGCGTTAATTGATTCCAGTGGTCTGGGAAAACCATCCACATCTGGAATTCCGGTATATCCTATGGCTGTAACGCTATCAATACACACAATCTGATTATTATTGACAAAACGAGGGATGCCGCCGGTTAAACTTAAACGAAATACTCCGCCGCCGACATCTTCTATGACCTCAAATTTGCTTTGCACCGGCGTGTTGTTTGGCGCAGGATCATTCGCATTTACGGTATTTAGACACCCCAATCCGTCATATACAATGGCTATCCCAAAAACATGACTGTGAAACAGGAAAGAAAATAATGTTAACGCAAATATTTGCATTACTCTCATGGTTTCTCACCTCATGACAAAAAGCAAACCAGCTTTAGCTAGAAATAAAATTCAGAAATTCAATCTTCAAGCAAAAACGATGTACAAAAATTTTCCATCCATCACAGACTAATTATACGAACGTACCAGCTTATGCAGTTTGGAAAAGGTTTCGCCCACATAGGTGATTTGTTCTGTCGTATGCGCAGCATTTACGCTGCAACGTACAAGTGATTTTCCTTCGGGAGCAGCCGGGGGCAATATCAGATTGACATAGATATTATGTTCCAGCAAATTTTGCCAAAGCAGAAGTGCTTGTTGCGGTGTATCGAGAATGGCGGCAATGACTGGCCCGGGATCCGGACCGAGCGTATAACCGGCTTCTTTAAGCTGTGCATAGAGTTGCGTACAGTTACGCCACAATTGCTTACGCAAATGGCTTCCCTTGCGCAATAATTCCAATGCCGCCCGAGTTGAAGCAATCGTAGCAGGTGATGGCGATGCGGTAAAAATATAAGGATGACTGACATAGCGCAACAGCTCAAGCTGCGGATGATTACTGACACAATACCCACCGATACTACACAGGCTCTTGCTGAATGTACCCGTAATAAAGTCGACGTCTTGTAGTAATCCGGTTTTTTCTACGAGACCTTGCCCAGTTTCACCCAGTACCCCCAGTGAATGAGCTTCATCAAGAAGCAAAGTGCCGCCATAGGTATTCTTTAATTTGACAATTTCAGCTAGCGGCGCTTGGTCGCCGAGCATGCTGTATATGCCTTCAGCAATAATCAGTGTCGTTTCAACACGATCACCCAATCGACGCAAGCGTTTCTCCATATCAGCCATATCATTGTGCTTGAAACGAATGATATCTGCGCCACTTAAAATACAACCATCATAGATACTTGCATGAGAGTCACCATCAATCAATACGACATCGCCAGGACCTACCAGGCCTGAAATAGTGCCTAAGTTAGCCTGATAACCAGTTGTAAAAACCATGCCAAAGTTACATTGATAAAAGTCAGCGAATTCTCTTTCTAACGCACGATGACCAAAATAACTGCCATTTGCCATCCGCGAGCCTGTAGTACCAGTCCCTTCCTTATCAATCGCCTCATGCGCCGCGCGAATACATTCAGGCGCAAAGGTCAGTCCTAAGTAATTGTTAGTCCCCAACAAAAGTACGCGGCGATCTCCGATTCTGGCTTCAGTGGCTGAATAAACTTCTTCTATCGGAACACCAAAAGCACCAATTCCATTAGGTAAAAGTGCTATTCTCGCCGCAGCGGATGCATCTAGTTTTTCAAGTAAATTCATTATGATGCTGATTTAATTTTATATACTAAGTCGGCTAATTCACGAACAGTTTGAATATCTGTTAATGCATTAATAGGAATTGAGATATCGAAAGTATCTTCAATCTCCATAATCAGATTGAGCAGTTTAATAGAATCAATCGACAGTTGACTGATTAGATTCGTTTCAGGGGCAACTTGGGATTCAGAATTAGTCAAGCTACTTAGGCGATCACAGAGCAATTGCATGATCTCATCGTAATTACTTTCAGTCATAAAGGTTGCACTTCGGAATAGTTAAATCTTAAAGCTAGATTACTTCAGATAATACATCTTGTAAACGAATTCTCGGTTGCCATGCGGTAAGTGCACGAATTAAGGGAGTATTGTCACATACCCAATCGTCATGTTGTAATTCATTAACTTTTCCTGGAGTCAGCATGGGAGAATAGTGAAATAAGCGAGCAAACCATAGATTTGATAAAGCGATACCCCGGATTAGCAGATTCGGTATAACGAGGCAATAAATGGGGCGTTTCCATACCTGCTGCGCTAAGACGGATAGACTCTGGTAACTATACCCACCAGGCGTACTATCATCCAATTCAAAGATTCCATTGACCAGTGTTTCTGAAGCCAGCCAAACTTGAATAGCTGAAACCAGATCATAGACATGTATTAACCCAAACCGATTCTGGATTTTTCCAACAACAGGAAGCAATCCACGATGCATCGCTTGAAAAAGTGGCCTTAGTTCTTTATCGCCAGGACCATAAACCGCAGTAGGTCGGAATACCGTCCATTGTAACTGATCAGAATATTCAGAGAGTTGCTGCTCAGCCAAATATTTACTTTGAGCATACCACGATAATTCAGGTTGTCTTGCCGCCAGGGATGATATAAGCAAGAAGTGAGGGTGTTGTTTTTTCTCAGAAATAGCACATAAAAGATTATTAGTACCATCAATATTGGTATGAGCAAATTCTTGAAAAGAGCTTCCTCTTACTGTTGCAGCGCAGTGAATTACAAACGCTACATCACTCACTAAATGATGTAGCGCTGTCAAATTATCTAAATCACCACAAATCCATTGAATAGACCTACTGTCAGGGCGATGCACTCGCGTAAGTGCACGAACTGTCCACCCATCTTCAATTAGTCTCTGAATCAGCACCTTACCAATAAACCCAGTAGCACCTGTTACAGCTACTAATTTTGGCATACTTTCTTATCTATCGCCTGATTCTACAACCGATAATTGATCGGTAAGATTCATTCTCTGAATATAGCCTTGCCGTGCTGCAAAACGTGAAAGCTTCCCTGATGAGGTTCGCGGCAAAGTATGCGGTGGAACTAATTCCACGACACAATTTACCCCAAATGCCATATAAACAAGCTGCTGCAATCTTGTCGTTAACGATTGCCGCTCTGGCACAGATGTAAGCCTACATTCAATGACCAACACAACGGTTGTTGTTCCACTCTCATCATTTACCCCGAATGCTGAGGCTTCGCGTGATCTGACTTCTGGCTGTTGCTCTGCCAACTCTTCTATATCTTGTGCGCGAATATTCCGACCATTAACAATAATCACATCTGTACGGCGCCCAGTGATATATAAATCACCTTCAAATAAAAAACCGATATCCCCGGTATCTAACCAGTTACCGGATTTTAATGCTTTGTTAGTTTCTTCTGGATTATTATAGTAACCCGTCATGACGCTATCACCTTGCACCAAAACACTGCCAACCATCATTTCAGATAATTGCTGACCACCTTCATCGACTATCTTAACTATGTGCCCTGGTAATGGACGTCCACAATTTACAAATTCATTTTGTTTGCGTCCGTCAGCTTTTAGTCGAACAGCCATTTTTTTGTCAATCAGAGCCTTGCTATCTACTTGTATGCTCTTACATCCCTTACCAATTCTTGAGAAGGTAACGGCAAGTGTTGATTCAGCAAGACCATAGCAAGGTAGAAAAGCATTTTCATCAAAACCTGCTGATGCAAATTTCTCAGCAAAGTTTCTTAGCGTCTCCGGCCTGATCATCTCAGCACCAATACCAGCAGCTCGCCAACTGCTGAGATCCAGCTCTTTCAGATCAGATTCTCTTACACGCAAAGTGCAAAGTTTGAGACCGAAAGGTTGGCTAAATGCAACAGTACATCGATTGCGACTAATTAAACGTAACCATTGCAGTGGTCGTATTGCAAAATCCCGTGTTGCCAGGTAATCAACAGAGATTTGCGTGACCATTGGCGCCAGAACTAGTCCAACTAACCCCATGTCATGATAAAAGGGTAACCACGATGCAGAACGATCATCTGGTTTTATTTCTAGTCCATTACACACAATACCTTGTAGATTGCACATCAAAGCCCGTTCAGTAATAACTACGCCTCTAGGAGTACGTGTACTCCCAGATGTAAATTGCAAGTACGCAGTTTCATTAGGATGATTGGGCTGTAGTTCTATATCTTTTGCAGGCTGTTCGTTTAGGTTTCTTGGCGTTCCTACCCACTGCAAATTAATCGTCTGCTCAGCCGCTTCTTCCAAAAAGCTGATGTAGTCGATATTTGCAAGAGCAATACTCGCTTGGCTACTCTCAAGCATGCCTCTCAGTTGTTGAACATATATTGCATGACTGCCAAGGTTGACTGGGACTGGCATTGCAAAAGGCACTAAGCCTGCATAGCGACATGCAAAAAATAACTCGATGAACTCTGGGGAAGTATCGGCAATAATTGCTACCCGGCTACTATGGGGCAAATCAAAGCCAGATAAGCGTTGGGCTAAGATACGTGCATTCTGTCTAAGTACACTGTAAGGCAGAACTGAACGTAAATTACCTTTCGCATCATAAAAATTATATCCCGTTGTTCCCTTCGCTGCATATTCTAAAGCGCTCGTTAGGGTGTCAAAACCCGCCAACTGCTGAGTTAGTTTATTGAGTGTCGGTGTCGGTGTTATTTGTGATTCGCTTGAAGGTTGAAAATCAAACGCTTGCGTTAGCGGAGCGTTCAACTTGGTTATTGTCGAACTCAAGATCTTCCCCTCGAAGTAATAGTGCTTGTCATCTTGCTTTTATAAGCAAGAGATCCTGGTTGAGCGTGCCAACTCTGATTACTAATCCTTAATAATGCACTTTTTGCTGGCTGGAAAATTTTCATTCAAACGCTTACCGCTGACATTGCTTAATAAATATGAGTGTGTCATATTTGACCACTCCGCAGCTTATATAAGGTGCTTTTCCCTGTCAAGGCAATATTAAGCCGCTGTTGCACAGAAACAACACACCAAATTTGGTCACTGTCAACGCATCTCAATACTCTTTAGACTGTACTGGATACCATCAGCAGTGTCGGCTCAGCACAAAAAATATAGTGGATAATCGAGAATTAAATTTTCAGCAAAGAAACTAACCTATTATGTGCATGTACGATCCTTCTTGCAAAAGAAATTCTATCTATCTTGAATACTCCATTGCCATTAAGATGTCATGTTAAATATCCATTGCCTGACTTATTTCCGAGGGGGAATCCCACTACTGGAAAACAGTAACTTAAAGATTTTTGCCAATCAACGTGTTGGTCTGGTTGGTAAAAATGGTTGTGGCAAATCCACCTTGTTCCAGCTGATTCGCGAAGTAATCAAACCAGATAGCGGAGAAGTCAACTTACAATCCGGAAAAACGGTTGCTTTTGTTGAACAGGAAATCATCAGCTCTAATCAATCTGCAATTGAGTTTGTGTTAGACGGTGATACTGAATTACGTCAACTGGAAAAAATTCTGTCACAAGCTGAACATGACACAACTTGGTTTGAAGCACAGCAACGTTATGAAGCGATTAATGGCTATACAGCACAAGCACGGGCGGCGCAATTACTAAATGGACTAGGTTTTGCCAATCAGGCGCTGGAACACTCAGTCAATCATTTTTCGGGGGGCTGGCGCATGCGCTTAAATCTGGCGCGCGCTCTGATGCATCGCGCAGACCTGTTATTGCTGGATGAACCGACCAATCACCTGGACCTTGAAGCTATTCTCTGGTTGGAGCAGTATCTAGCACGGTACCCGGGCAGTCTGATGCTGGTATCACACGATCGCGAGTTTCTCAATGCTTGTGTGAACCGCATCGCACATATCAATAACCGGCAAATTGACGGGTATAGCGGCAATTATGATGATTTCGAGCGTACGCGTGCTGAGCGACTCATGCAACATACTCAGGCTTTTCAGCAACAACAGAAAAAAATCGCGCACATGGAAGATTTTGTGCTGCGTTTTCGTGCCAAGGCAACCAAAGCCAAGCAGGCACAAAGCCGTATCAAAGCATTGGAGCGCCTGACACGCATGACGCCAGTACACATTGAGGATAACCATTTTGAATTGCAGATTGAAGCACCTGAGCGTAGCCCTGATGTTTTGTTACGTGTAAAAGATATGAGCTTTGGTTATAACGACCATTTACTGTTTCAGCATGTCCATCTCATTCTGCAGGCAGGTGCACGAATCGCCTTATTGGGTCCGAACGGAGCGGGAAAATCCACATTAATAAAGCTCCTGACCGGAGAAATCCTACCCACATCAGGCACACTGGAATGGGCACCCAATATCCGTATGGGCTACTTTGCACAACATCAACTGGAAAATCTGGATGGTCATGCGACGCCTCTGCAGCATATGATACGACTGGCACCCGCGCAAACAGAGCTTGATTTGCGAAAATTTCTGGGGCGATTCGGTCTGGGCAGCGATAGTGAAAATCGTCCGGCAGCCAGTTTCTCAGGCGGAGAAAAAAGCCGTCTGGCGCTTGCCTTGCTGGCATGGCAAAAACCGCATTTACTGTTGTTGGATGAGCCCACCAATCATCTGGATTTAGATATGCGGGATGCGCTCACTCTGGCATTGGAAGCTTATACGGGCGCCGTGGTGCTGGTCTCGCATGATCGCAGCCTAGTCCGCGCTGTCGCTGATGAATTGTGGTTAGTAGCCGACGGTAAAGCACAATTGCTGGATGGCGATCTAGAAGATTATAAAAATTGGATAGAAGCTCGTCGCACCAATGAGATTGCAGAATCACGACCATCTCCACAAAAAACACAGTCAAAAACCACTTCCAAACCGAATAAAAAAGCATTGCTTTCCAAGCAGTCAAAGCTTGAAGCCGCTTTGGCTATCGCACAAAGAGAATTGGATGAAACGAACCGCCAGCTAGCTGATCCGGTGACGTACACGAATCGTTCTCGCAATGAAGTTGATCAATTGAACGCAAACCACGCAACACTCGAGAAAAAAGTGGCAGAACTGGAAGAAAGCTGGCTGGAGCTGGAAATGGCGCTAGAAGAGTAAACTATATTGTAGTAATTTAGATCTGATCTGACAGTCACCCGATTTGACGATGTGCTTGTTAGATCAGATTCAGTTATTCAATGCGGTGATTTTATCGTCCCATACCTCCTTTACGTCAATTAAAGTTTGCATTGGCGTGCGCCCGCAGCACATCTTGCCCTGGTGAGTGCGCGCACTGTTGTAATGCCCTATCCAGTCATCCAAATCGTGTTGTAACTCTTCAATGGACTGGTGAATCTTGCGTCGAAATGCCACTTGGTAGAACTCCTGCAGGATAGTTTTGTGGAAACGTTCGCAGATACCGTTGGTCTGGGGATGATTGGCTTTCGTTTTGGCATGCTCAATGTCATTGAGCGCCAGATAGAGCTGGTAATCGTGACTCTCCGGTTTGCCGCAATATTCGGTGCCACGGTCGGTCAGGATACGGATGATGCCC
>WBZX01000615.1_pt1 | contig 31301 bp, 44 predicted proteins | sample 5204211 | NCBI WGS metagenome assembly WBZX01 (sample SAMN12344362, study PRJNA552823) | activated sludge metagenome | biome: Activated sludge suspended growth; feature: Nitrification reactor; material: Wastewater; isolation source: activated sludge from nitrification reactor of wastewater... | reverse complement strand
GTTGCCGCCGTTGCTGCCGCTGCTGGAGTCGCTAGCGCCACCAGCACCTGACGTGCCGCCAGCACCTACAGAGATGGTCGTAGCGATTGACGCTGCCCTCACCCACCCGGACACCACACTGCCGCCTTGACCGCCTCCACCGCCACCTCGAACAGTGGAGGTGGCACCCCTGCGGCCACCTCCTCCACCGCCCCCGCCTCCGATGCAGGTGACGTAAGCCATTCGTGCCCATGACGGGACAGTCAGTGAGGTAACGCCCGGCGCGTACTGGTCCACTTGGATGTTGTCGAACCGGACCTCCATCACCCCTGGCGACACCTCAACGATGTCGATGCCACGGCCAGCAGAGAACGACGGCAGGGCAGCCACCAAGGCGGCAGCGGTACCGGCAGGGTCAGCCCCCACGTCCACGGCCGACAACGGATCAGACCCGTCGTGATGGTGGGACGCCTCGTGCGCTGTTGGGGTGCGAGCATCGGTCAGCCGAGCGTCGGTCGATGCCACGATCCCGCCGTGTGCGGCTGTGGTCAGGGCCTCGTGGGCCGCCAGGTCAGCGGCCAGCGCTCCCACGGCCGCCCACTCGTCGGCGCTGGGCGGTGCCAGCACCTGGACTGCCGGGTCCGCCCAAGAGACCGGATCGGTGCCGGTCAACGCCAGGTCGATGAACCGGGTCAGAGACCCGACTGTGACCCGGTAGATGATCGGGTCACCGGTCGAGGTCACCGTCTCCACATCAGCAAGAACTCCGTGACCGTCGCTGTCGAGTTTCACGGTGACGGACTCACCAAGGACCTCGAGGTCCGGGGCTGACCCAACCGGAACACCCGCCGTGGACACCATCGCGGTCACCACCGCCAACCGGCCGGCCATCGCCGCCGACCCAGGCCCGACAGCGTCGATCTGCAAAGTCTTCATCGGTCAGCTACCGACCTGAACCGTCGAGCTCACACCAGCACACATCATGCCCTTGTCCTCTCACGTTCTGGCATCCCCGGTCGGGATGCACGGTCAGCCACCGCAGTCACCGGGCACCACGTCAGCGACACAGATCAGGTGCGCCGACAACGTCCAGTAGACGGTGTCGACAGCGTCGACGATCTGCACCGTGATCCCTGCGCCCTCATGGAGCGCCATCTGGATCGCACCGGACCCACCACGCCTACTCGCCCCGTCGGCGGACTGCTCATAGATCACAGCCTGATAGCGGCACGCCGGAGGGTCCTCACCATCCCACTGCCAGTTGGGCCCAATAACCCGCAAATCGAACACGTCGGGGGAGTCTGCAGTCACCTCCACCGAATAGATCCCCGCGGTGCCAACCACCAAACCGTCGCCGCTGCCATTGTCGGCCATCAGCAACCCCGGAGACGACGCCAGCGCCCACCGCAACTCCGACCACGGCGACGTGTTTCCCTGGATGCACGCTGTCGAATACGCCCCACCCGTGCCACCGCCGGGCACCGGGGCAGGTGCCCAAAGGTTGCGGTCAGCGTCATAGGTGAGCACCTCGTTGTCGACCGGAGGAACATCGACCGTCAACGAGTCGTACAACACCTCGACATCATCGAGATCATTCAAGAACCGTGGAACCCGAGGCTGATCAGGGGCCATGTTCGCCCTGCGCTCCAAGTCGATAAGCCGCTTGTCGACCTCAGCTAGAAACCGCGACCACTCAAACGGCAGCGGCGACTCAGGCCTCACGGGGCCACCACCAAATCCAGATCGACCAGACCGGAGCCAAACCTCGACGTGCGGGTCACCACCATGTACTCCCCTGCGCCTCCGGGGCCAGCAAGGTCAGCCGACACGTTCAGCCGATCACGCGGCCGCACACCCGTCACGGTCGCAGCGTCCACACCCGTAACCCTCACTGCCACCGTCGACGCCGGAGACTCCCTCAGCCACCGCAACCCCACCGATGCAAGGTCCCGCATGGCGGTACCTGACGGGGCTTGCACGACCTCATCGACCGGGCCGGTCGGCGGTTCCGTCGTGTCATCAGAGATGAGCACAGCGTGCCCGGCAGGCCCGAACACCAGAGCACGCGTCACCCTGCCTCCGCCGGTGCTCCAGGTCGACCCGACGCTGCCACCAGCGGACAACGTGATCGGGTGCGTGACCGACAGGTCATCGTCTGGGGTCCCGAACCGTAGGGTCCGCGACGTTGGGGTCACATCGAGCCGCCAATGGATCCCCATCCTGACAGCGACATCCAACACCTCCGACGCGCACTTGTCCCACCACGACAGTCCGCCATCCAACCGCACCCCGGTGTGAGCAGCCACGATACCGAAACCGAGTCCATCCAACGCCCACGTGAGCATCCGCACCATGAACGCAGACGAATCACTCCCCGGCATCGACCCGGACCAAGTGTCGAACGCGTGGACCCACGCGGCGATCCCCGCCTGGGTTGATGAGATGTCATCCACCCACACGTCGCCGCCGTCACCGCCGTACACCCACAGCACTCCCCACCACATGCCGTCGGGAACCGTCACCTCGATACCGATCTGCACCCACTGGTCACGGGGCAGGTCGTCAGGGACCTCCACCCGCACGTCCTGAGCTCCGCGCCCATCAGCGCGGGGGAGAATGGAGACGAACAGCAGCGGTGGAGAGCTGAACGCCGTGGCAGACTCGACCCACACCCAGGCTGTGATGTTCATCGTCGACGGGCCTTGTTGGCCTATCGACTGGGAGATGAACTGGGAGCGGCTCGAGAGTTTCGCCGACTGCGGCGCAGACCGGTACCTCGACGTGTCGAGCGTGACTGATGTGTGGCCCCAATAGTCGAACCCTGCGTCGAAGTCACCGTTGCGGACATCATCGATCTCAGCGATGGACGCCAGCCGCCTAGATGCCCACACCGACACGTCAGCGCACCCGACCTGCACCACCGCCCCACCGGCTTTACCTGACCACACGGTCGGCACACCCCAGAACCTCAGCACACCGTCGACGTACAGTTGCACTTCGGATTCCCAAGGCACGACACGATCGAGCCCAACCGTGTCGTCTGCGGCAAGGTCAAACTGGAATGTCGAGGTGCTCGACGCTGCCTCTTGCAGGTCCCCGACCGTGACCGGAGACAACGCTCCGACGAGCGCCCCGGTCGAATCCACAGCGAACAACTCGACCCCGATGGTGCCGTGCCCTGCACCGCCGACACCGGCCGTCGGGACCGGAGAAGTGACCGTGACCGTCTGAAATTCCCACCCAGCAGACGGCACCTAGCTCACCTTCAGAACACCGGACGCGAAGGTCACCAGGAACGGGTTCGTGCCGTCCCACACCGTCACAGTCGGGGCCAGCGCGTGGTAGGCGACCAGCAGCGAATCAGCGTCGCTTGTGATGTGCTCGTAGACGACCAGGCCCGACGCCTTATCGGTGACCGCGGTGCCGACGATCCCCAAGTCGACGGTACCGGCACCGCACACCCACCCTGACGACCACACCGGGGGCGTGAGAAGCAACGTCGACCGGGCGTATCCGGTCCATGCCGCTTCGACACCACCGGAGGTCGTCACGTCGGTCACGAACTGGTCGGTGGGGTCGAACACATAGGACGACGCGTCGGTGAGAACCATCAACCGGAGGTCTCGACTCGCCCACTCGTCGACAGCCAGACGCTCCAGCTCAGAGCGGTACACACTCACGGGACAACCACCTCGGTCGGGTCGAGGGCCAGGAATGTGCACAGCACCGGCACCGTCCCCGTCCCGACGAATCTCATGTCAGGGACGCACCCCATCGTTCGCCCCTCGAGGTAGGACTGCACCCCGTCGACCTGACGCCACAACTGCACTGCCGTAGGAGCACCGGCCCACGCGGCCCGCACCGTCGCCAGTACGGCACGGGCGTCAGATTCGTTGGCTTCGAGGATCAGCAGCGGAACAGAGATCGGTTTCGACGCCGCACCCTGCCAGCCCGCTACGGCCCCAGCTGACACGCCCCGCTCCACGACCTCACCCTTGACGAGCTCGGCCTCCCAGCCCTCGACACCAGCGGCATCGAGCAACAGGTCACCCGATCCCATCAGCAGACCGTTCACCTCGTACTGGTCGTCGCCGCTCAACAGGTCACCAGCAGGCATCGATCACGCTCCCCTGGCCATCGCCCAACCGACCGCCTGCCCCGTCAAGGCCGCAAGGGTCGCAGGGTCTTGCACTGCACCAGCGTTCACCGTCACAGCAGGCCCCTGGGTTTGGCGTTGCTGGTCGCGGGTCAACACACGTTCGCCCGCCTCCAACAACGCGAGTACTTCCTGGCCTGGCCGGCCCGGCACGACACCGCCCGTGTGCAGAACCGGAATGTCGGGCACGTCGAACCCCTTGCCGCCAATACCTGGGGCCCAATCCGGGGCCGTGAACGACAACGACCCGACCGTCGAGTTCCACAGATTCGCGATCGCCCGGAACGCCGCTCGGAACGGGGCCAGAAGCGACTCGGTGAGATTCCCGGCGAACTCGCCGAGCCGAGCCGGGATCCCTTTCACGAACCCGACTACGTCGGCAATACGCTCACTCACGAAGTTGGACAGCCCCTCCCATGCTGCCTTGCTGATGGAACCGATCACCTCGGCAACGATGCCGAACGCTCCACGCAGCAACTCAGCGGCGCCCCGAACGATGCCCTGGATCGCCCGCCAAGCCCCCTCCACGATCCCCTTCAGGCCGTCCCACACGCCCTGCCAATCCCCGCGGATCAGGGACGTGACCGTCTCGATCACTGACCGGATGACCTCCATCGCACCCGAAATGATCATCCGGATCGGTTCCACAATCCGCTTCAACACATCGAGGATGTTGTTGCCGAAGTTGTTCCACAACGTCATCACGACGTCGACCGCACCCTGCACGATCGTTTGCACAGTGGACAACACGGTCTGAACGGTCGATGAAATCTGCGGCCAGTACTGCTGCACCACGGTCGCCACGGCCTGCAACCCCGACGACAACGCCCCGAACACCCGCTGAGCCGCCTCCATGATCGCAGGGCCGTTCTCCTGCCACCAGCCGATCAGGGCCTGCATCCATTGCAGCCACGCGCCGAACACGTTCGACGCCGCCGCCTGAATCGCTGGGCCGTTCTGCTGCCACCACGCCGAGATCGCAGCGAACCCGTCCTTCAATTTCGGCAACGCCTGGTCAATCAACGGACCCAACCTGTCGAACAGGTTCGACAGGACCGGCAACACGGCGTTCAACGCTGGCAGTAACGCCTGGCCGACTTTGATCTTCAGGTCTTCGATCCGGGCGGCGAAAATCCGTTGCTGGTTCGCTGCCCCATTAGAGGTGCGCGCGAAGTCGCCCTGAGCGTTAGCGCTGCGCTCCATGATCAACGCATAGGAGGCCTGCGCCTTCTGTGCCGGAGTGAGCGCCGAGGTCCCATCAGAGATGCCCAGAGCTAGCGCCTTCTGGCGGAGGCTCGCATCATCGAGAGCAATACCGAACCGCTTCAACGGTTCCATCTCACCCGTCAACCCGGATTGAAGCGCTTGCAGAGCCTCGTCCGGGCTGGTGTTGTTGAACGACGCAAGATCCGACGCAAGCTGGACCAGCGAGGTCGACATATCAGAGGAGGCGTCGGCCGACAACCCGAACGACGTGAGCAAGTTGCCGTAGGTGCCAGCGGCTTCGAGCGCCTGAGACTTCGACTGTCCGAACCCCTCGGCCGCACTAGCCGCCCACTTCTCCATCTCGGCCTGCTGTTTCGGGCCGAACACCTGCCCGATCTTCGACAGAGACTCCTCGTAATCGGAGGCTGCATCCAGGGCCGCCTTGGCGCCCAGCGCTGCCCCAGCGAACAGGCCAGCACCCAAGGCGGCAGCGCCCTTCAGTGCTGTCTTGATCGAGGACCCGAAACCTGACGCGGCACGACTGAACGTCGAGGAGAACCGGCCTCCAACCCAATCAGCCTGAGACGAGACCTGGTTTCGGAGACCTCCGAAACGGCCCTCGAAATCGATCGCAGCAGTCGGGTTAGCCACTCAAACCACCTCCCATGAACGCTCCACGCACCGCCGCCCTATCAAGCTCGGGTGCTGCAGGAGAATCGGCCAGCTGGCCAGGCCTCGGGTACTGCCACATCGGTTTACCTTTAGGTCGGTGCTGGTTCACTGCCACCTCGACAGCCAGAGCAGCGAGCTCGTCGCCATGAGTCCACGCCCACCCTCGGCTCCGAGCAAGCGACGAGTCCAGCGGCAACCGGACCAGTAGCGCCCACAGCCGACGGAACCCGATCCCGTGACCGTCAGGGCCACCCCAACAGGCATCCGCTAGGTCGAGGTGGTAGTGGCGGCGAAAGTCGGCGTCAATCTCGTCCCACGACTCGGCCAACACCGACAGCACACCCACCACCAGCGAGACCGCCGGCCCAGGCTCGGTCACCTACCCGGTGATGCCGTACAGGTCGGCCAACACAACCTCGGCCTCATCCAGGCCCAGGTGCCGGGCAAGTTCCGGACCGTCATCGTCACCGGCCAACACCGCGCACATGTCGAGCACCCGGCCAGCGGCCAGATACTCAAGAGCGACCATCGGGCACACGGCCGGGAGGGTGAACACCCGGCCACCCAGCCTCACCTCGTGAGGGACGCCCACCGACTCTGCCCGGCGGGCGTCCAGGTCCAGGACTGCCATCAGTCGGCCACGATCGCTGGGTCGTTCGACAACAGCGTCCACGCCGACCCTGTCGCCGGCTGCAAGTAGGTGAGCTCGAGCTCGTACTGGGTGATCTTGTCCTTCAGGAACTCGACATCACCGGCTAGAGCGATCGAGGCCCGAGCGATGCAGTACCGGTCGATGATCGCTCCATCTACGATCTCGAACACGAACGCCCCCTCGTTCACGGATGGAGACGCAGGCGGCGTGAACACACGGGTCGTGGTGCCCGTCACGGTGCCGCCACCCCACGCCAACTTCAGCGTGGTGGCGTTGCGCTGCCACAGGGCGAACGCAGCCGACACGGTCTGTTCGGTGATCACCTCACGAACCGGTGACAGCGATTGCCACGGGATGAACGACTCCTTCGAAGTGTCGACCGACATCTTCGGGCCGGTCTCGGTGTAGCCGAGCTCCACCCACGCGACACCCAGTGCGGTGGTCACGTCCGTGGGCATCGCCGTTCCGACCGGCGCCTTGTAGAGCGACCCGGTGACACCGATGCGGGCTTCGGTTGCTGTTTTGGCCATCAGGCCTCCTTGCTCGTGGCCTTGGGGGCCGGGGTGGGATCGCCCGTTACGGGCTCGGGATCATCGACCACGGGGGGCTGCTCGGGGCCTGCGACCTCATCCCATGTGGGACCGGGTGACACGTCGGCCTCGACAACAGCCTTGGAGGTTTGCTCTCGGAACCACATCAGGTGGTCTCCTTCACGGGTTGGGGCGGAGGATCAGGTGACCGGTCACAGCCGCCCGCCACACCGCCGGGGTGAACTCGTCATCAGCGTCGACCCGTTGCGCCCAGTCGTCACCAGACGCAGCCAACGCACCATCGGGGTGGATGAACCCGTCGATCTCGGTGAGAACTGCGCGCACCTCAGCGGCGAGACGCCGGGCCGGGGCCGGGGCCGTGTCGAAACAATCGATCTGCAGCAGGGCCCGGTCCAGGCGTCGCCGGGCCAACGTCGAGGTCGACAGGGCGGACACTCGGAGCATCGGCCACACCGGCTCGGACGGCACAACCACGGCCACCCTGCCCCCCACAGCGGGGAGCGCCGCAACGAGGTAGTCGATCGTTACGGTGACCGCGTCGGGCATCACGACGGTCACGACTTGCCTCGGTCCGTGACCACCAGCCCGGCAGCCTCCGTGCCGCGACGCAACGCAGCGATCGGTGCATGCCGCACCGACCCCCACTCGAGGATGTGCCCTACCCGTGATGTCGTCCACAACGACGTGTCGTCATGGTCGATCGAAGCCTCATACGCACCGGAGACACGATGCTGGGCGGCGATCGCCCGGGCGTTCCCCGCTGCTTCAGCCACCGCCTTCGCCACCACCCTCACGACTCCCCGGCTACGCCTGAGGTCGTCCTCCCAATCCGTCGGGAACGAGACACGCGTGGTCACGATGTCACCCTCCGGACCGTCAACACCTGCCCCACCTCGACACCAGTGAACGGGCTACGCCACACCGCCGGGAACCCGAGCGGCTCCCACAACACGCCTCGCACCTCGACCCGGGTAACCCCGTCGAGGTCCACGCCAGCCGGGAAGAACACATCGAGCTGTTCGTCGGTGATCGACGTAAGCGACCCAGCCGCCAACCGCTCCGAAGAAACAGGCGCAACCGCACAACGCGACACCACCAGCGGAGGATCTTCGGCGCTGGAGAGCGGGTCCCCGTATGGGTCAAGGCCCGACGGCGGGCCAAAGATCGTCACGGTCTCACCGCCCGGCAAGCTCACCACTGATCCGGCGTCCAAGGATCAGGGAGCTCGGGCGCTGCAACGGGCGTGGGATCGATCGTGAACGCCCTCGGACGACGGCCAACTGACGCCGCGTAGCCGAGCAGATCACGGTCATCGGAAGTCAGATGCATGTCGACGCGGCGAGCCTCAGGGAAAGACACCGACGTCGAAAACGGCCCAACCGCCTGCTGATGAGCAGTGGCCCCCGAGGGGTTGCGCAGCACCCGCGAGACCATCCGCGCCACCACGATGCGCACCCGCTCCACCGGAACATCACCAGCGGTCACCCGGTCCGCCAGATCCGGGTATTCGAAGAGGATCAGCTGCTCGGCGTCGGCGACCCACTGGGCCACGAGGTTGACGTCAGTAGGCCGGTCCTCACCGACCCACCGATCCAACACATCGTTCACATCAGCCCAGAGGGTCGCCACCGCCTAGACCTCCGGCTCGTCGCCGCCGGTGCCCTCCCCCGGCGAGTCGACCGGGGTGCCGTCGACGGCAGGCCGGGACCGACGGGAACGCTTCGCCCCCGGCCGGTACCCGGCCTCGCTGAAGCGGTCGGCCAGGTCCTCGGGGACCTCGATGACCGCCCCAGAGTGCGGGTCGGTCATCGTTACCCGGCTCATGACTGGGTCGCCGAGGTGAGCTTCACGAAGTGGGCGGCGTCACGCACCCGGAACCCGACCTCGATCTCGGCTCGGACGGCGAACATGTTTCGCTGCCACAGGTTCAGCTGGGTGCCGCCGTCGTTGATGGTCGCCTGGTCAGAGATCGCCACCTGGACTCCCTCGACGGTGCCGTACACCGCCGAAGACCAGTCGCCTGCGTAGCCGTACTGGGCGACCGTGCCGGCACCGGCACCATCGGCGTCAGCGGCGTACACGGCCTTGGTCACGTGGACCGGCGATCCGAGCAGAGCGGGGACAGCGCCGTCGGTCTGCACGTTGTTGATGAACAGCGGCCGGTTCTGGCCGTCGACAGCGCCGAGCAGCACGCCTCGCCCTTGAGGCGAGATCGCCCAGCCGTTCAACAGACCGCCACCGACAGCGACCGCTTGATCAGCGGCAACCAGGCCCTTCCAAGTCAGGCCGGCGATACCGACGGCGGTGACGCCACCGAGCACATCGAAGTTCGCTCCGGGCGCACCGGCAGCGAGGCCGAACACGGTCGAGTCGAACTTGGTTCCCAGCGCCAGCGGAAGCCGGCGGGCCAGCTCGGCGTACAGCGCCGGCAGATCCCGACGGAACTCGTTGCTGAACGGCTCGATCACCGCCAGCTTGTAGGGGGTCATCGTCTTGTTCGACACGGTCGCTCGGCTGACCGGCTTCTCGGCGGTCTCGTCCACCCAGCCCGCGGCGGCGTCGCCGGTGATCAGCGGGATCGTCACGCCGGCGCCGGGAAGGCGGATCTGACGAGCGAGGCGCATCACGGCCGACTCCTCGATCGTCTGCGCCCAGATCTCCGACGAAACAGCCGGGGGCAGGTTGACCCCGGTGGTACCACGGTTGATATCGACCATGAGATGGTCCTTTCCGCTCCGCTACTGGAGCTGTGAGATCGCCGCCGCGAACTGGTCCGCGGTCGACATGGCGGCGCCGCGAGTGGCCCCTTGTGCGGGGTCGGGCGCCGGTGGACGTGGCTTGCCGGCACCAGCGAGACGGTCGGCCAGGCGCTGGGCCCGTGCCTCGATCTCGTCAGCGGTACCGGACCCGAGCAGATCCAGGTCCTCACCCGACAAGCCGTGCTTGATCGCAGCCCTCAAACGGGCCGCCTCTGCCTTGGCGTCGTCACGTTCCCGCTCGGCGGTCTGACGGGCCTCGGCTGCCTTCTCGGCATCGGTCTTGGACTGGTCCTCGAACTCTTTGAGACGGGCCGCTAGGGGCTCAAGCTCCTTCAGCTTCGACTCGGCATCGCGCCGGGCCTTACGTTCGAGCTCGAGAGCCTTCTTGCCCGCCTCACCCAGATCCAGACCCTGGTCAGGGTCGGTGCCGGGCTCGGTCGAGGATTGCTCGGTTGCGCCCGTCGCGGGCGCGGGTTCGTCGGCCATCGCGGCCTCCTTGGTGTCAGGCCCAGCCATCGCGGCTCGGCAACATCGTTTCGAGAGCGCGGCAACGAGCCCGCCGAACCGGACTTCGAGTTGCCGACCTCAGATCAGGTCGTCAGGCAGGCTGAGCCGCTCGGTGCTCGACCGGGTCAAGGTGGCCATCGAGACGTAGGAGCTCCCACGGAGCGCGCTCAGCGACGGCGTCGAACACCTCACGCGCCCGTGTCTCGTTTGTGAAAATTGCCCACGACTTGTAGTGCCGGCAGAACTCGTAATCGTCGTCTGTCTGCCAGTACGGCTCAGGCGGGCGGACCAAATACTCGATACCCGCCTCGGCCAACACCGAATTGACCTCGGATGGTGTAGCTCCGAAATAGACTTCGTGGTCGTTCACGTCTAGGCACCCTTGATCACGGCCATGATACATCCGGGCCGAGCACTAGCACCTCGCTCAGGTCCTGGCCGCGGTTGCCGAGAGCGCGCCGGATCGCCTCTCGGCCCTGTTCAACTGTCATCGGCGGGTCCACAGCGCGAGCATCGATCACCACCCGTCTCGACTTCAGCGAGGCCCTCTCGATCCACTTCTTGACCGAACCCTCCGGGTCCGTCGATCTGGGGTCGATCGTTTTGATTTCGAACGTAGCTGTGGTCCCCCGCACCACACCATCAGGAGACACTTCACCCAGATGCGACCGTTCGGACTCCCGAACCGACAACGTGTCCACACCGAGCTCCAGTATTCGCTCTCCCACCGCTCTCTCATTGGCGTTCCAGTACACCCACTTGCGGTGCTCGAGAGCGACACGGCCACGCACCTGGTCGTAGGACGGCGGTTCCCGGTCACCGCCACCAAACTCGACTGGCACGTCTTCAGCTAGGAGACGGTTGGTTAGGCGAGGCAGGAACACCTCGGCATCACCAGCCGGCACGAGCGGACCACCAGGGCCGCCGCCATCGCCACCCGCCGCAGACCGGCGGAACCGGTCCCAGGCAAGCCGACGGTCCCGGTCGTTGCTGTAGCCCCGGACAACCTGGTCGTAGTACCGGTAGAGCTCCCTGGGGTCGGGGTAGTTGTCCCGGCCGTCGCCGAACATCGGCGTGAGGCCGCAGCGGCAGTGGTTGTGCCAGCCCTTGCCTTTCATTCGCCGGCGGGCCCTGGTCATGTCGACGTGTTCGGCGCCCCTCGAAGCCAGCATCAGGCAGAACCCGCAGGCGTTCGCCCGGGTCACTCTTTGAAGTTTGGGGCCGGCGGGGTCCGAGCCGGTAGCGGTCTCGATCGTGTCGCGTTCGGCCATGCGGACCAGGCGCTCCATACCTCCCGCCAAGCGGCGCAGCACCTCCCCAGCCAGAGGAGACGCCGTCCCAAGTGGTTCAGTCGCCCAGTGCACCAAGCCTGATACTTCGTCGGCACGGACCTCGGCCAGTCCGGCCCGGAACCGGCCTGACACCTCCGCAGCCGCCCGGGACTCGTCGTAGAAATCGGCGCTGATCGTGGCCGCCGCGTCACCCCACTTCTCCAGGAGCGGAGGGAGCAGCTCCATCACGGCTGTCCGGTAGGCGGCGGGTCGGTCGATCGGCAACGACCCGTGCAACCCCACCACGTCTTGCAAGGCAAGCCTGGTAAGCGCACCCATCGCTTGACGCTGCTGGTTGACCAACCCCAGATCAGCCACGCCGGATCAGCTCTCGAGGCGGGACGCGTCGGCCTCCGGTAACCGCAGCGGCACCGGGACAGCGCCAGAGAAGCGAATACCGTCCAGACCCACCCGGCGGGCAGCATCGGCGGGGTCTACGCCAGCCCGGATCAGTTGGCCAAGGGCCTCAGCTGCAGCCTTCATCGAAGCCCCCCCTCCGATCCCTGGACCGCCGTAGAAGCGGTGTCAGGCTCGGCGACAGCCAACTCCGTCGCTGTGGCGTCAGTGCCGATGGCGGCATCGACCAGTCCGGCCACCGTGCGAGCGGTACGGGCCCGACGCACGTCGGCTAGCAGGCGGGCCTGGTCGGTTGGTGAGAGCCCGATCATGTCCCAGGTGACCGGCGAGTCTGCAGGCAGCACCTCGGCAGCCACCAACTTAACCGCAGCGTCAGCAGCCGCCGCCCTCGTCGGCGTCGAGGGGTCGCTCCACGACGTGGTCAGCTGGTCGAACCCGGCGGGCAACGCTCCGTCACGGACGAGCAGTGCCAGGCCGGCCACCGCCCGCCAGCCAGCACCGAACTGCACCTGACGGCGCTCCGACCGCTTCAACAAGCGTGCCTCACCGGCCTTGATTGCATCTGCGCTAGCTGGGTTCTCAGTGGCAAAGCCGAGGTAGGACGCCGGCAGCCCGGCCTCGGCTGCGAACATCTGGGCCAACGCCTTGATCTGGTCGAAGTACGGGGCTGGGGACGATGCCGGGAACTGGCCCGTGGTGGGCAACTGGCCGTCGTCGTCGCGTTCCAATGACAGGAACCGGCCAAGGTAGGTCTCCCACGCGGGCACCGCCTGGCCGTCGGCATCGACGAACGAGTCGTCGCTGGCACCCATCACCCACCGCTGAGGGGCGGCGTAGAACTCCCGGGACACCTCGGCAGCCAACAGGGTCCGTACAGCCTGGTCAGTGTACGTGCGCACCGCCCGGCTGATCTCCGAGCGTCCTTCCCTGCGTGCACCCCACGGTCGATTCACGATCCTCGCCACAAGCGGCCGACCCAAGTTGTGCTGGTCGCGGTGCAGCACCGGCAGGTGCGGCTGCTGAAGATCCACTCGGATCGTCTCGTTGGGCAGGTACAAGGTGGCGGTCACCGGTTTGGACCGATCGTCCGCCTCCAGGTGAAGCGCAGCAGCCACCCGCCGAGCGCGGCGATCCCACAGGCATGTCGTCGTCTCTGGCGATCCCACAGTCACCAGCGGATCCGGCTCATCCTCCATGCCCGAACCGACGGTCACGAAGGTGACCCCGTAGATCAGGGCGTCGATATGGGCAAGAGACGACTCGGCGCTGAGCTCATTGGCGGTGAACACCTCGGCCAACTCGAAGGCGTCACCGCTGTCAGGTGCCATGAACCCCAGCAGGTCGAGACGTTCCTCGAGAACATCCACCGCCGTGCCGGGCCACCCCGGTCTGTAGGCCCACCCCGAGGGGTCCCCCCCCCAGGGTGGCTGCGTTCATCTCTGACGGCGTGCAGCGTTCCCCTCCGCACTGGACTTCATCCGATGGCAATGCGGTGGCATGCGGTCGTGTACCGGTCGAAGGTTCTCGAGCGAGTGATCATCACCGGCGACCAGATGGTCCACCGTGTCAGCGCCCGGCTCGCCGCAGATGTGGCAGATCCCCTTGTGACGACGGAGCACGATCAACCGGCGCGTCGCCCAATCCCTCGGCAACCGGGCACGCCGATCGGACCCGTTCCACGGCCGCCGTTCCACCTGATGCAAAGCGCACCGCCCGAACGCCACCGCCGGTTCCCCGCAATCCAGACATGGCGTAGGCGCCCGCTTCACGAGCGCACCAGATCGCCAGAACAGCACACAGCCCCGAGCCGGAGAGAAGGATCAGGGCTGGAACCAGGCGCACGAAGCACCAAGTAGCGATCACCATATCCGGCTCCGCCAACCAAATGGTGGATCCCCAGGTCAACCACCGTGCCCACCGTGCCCACCCTCGATTGGGCCGGAACCCTGCCGCCACCGCACGAAACGGGAGCGATCACCACCCGGGTTCGAGCCCCGCCACCGCTGGAAGCTCACCCGGCACGCATTGCAGAACCCGGCTCGGAGCCGGTCGTCGTGAGTACCTGGCACCCACCGCTCACACGCCAGGCAATGACCGGCACCAGCAGAACTGGTCGCTCGCCCCTCGTGGTCGTCATCGGATCCGGCGTGCGCAGTGATCTTGGTGACCAGGTCTTGACCGTGTACCGCGACCTTCCACGCCAGGACCAGCCAACGATTCAGGTCGGAATCCACATCAGCGAACGGGGCCGGCGCATCAGCAGCGGCCTCGGTCGAGGTCAACTCGGTCGAACCACGGCCACCGGGAGCGCCGAGCGTCGACGCCGGGAACCCGCGGGCAGCGAGCACCGGAGCCATCCTCACCGCATCCGGTCCGTGATCCTCGAGCACCGCTGCCAACTGGCGTAGCTGACGGGCCAAGTTCTGGGGGCTGGGTGCGTTCTTCACTTCGCCTTCCTCCGGTTCAACAGCCGGTGCAGGTCACGCTCGGCCGTCGCTGCCCGAGTGCCGAGCTCATCGGCCCTCGCCTCAGCCTCGATGGCACGGGCCTGCCAGATCCGCCACAACCACGGATCATGATCATCACCGCCACCATCGAGACGCGCCTGGAGATCGATCGCCAACGCACGCCACCGATCCCGATCCACAGCCACCTCGACCGCAACCGAAACCAACTCGTCGCGGGCAGCCATCGAAAGATCACCCACCACCCGAGTCCTCCGCGTCGACGTCTGCAACACGCGTTCGATCGGGTGGTGGCGCGGGAGGACTGCCGCCTGACGGCGGCTCCCGACCCGGCCCGAACCCGACCAGGCCCTCACCGTTCGAGCCCGGCCCAGCCCGGCCCGATACCAGCCCAGCCAAGCCCAGCCCTACCCCACCCAGTCCGGTCCGGTCCGGCCCAGCCCGGCACGGACCGTCCGGGGCCTTGCCCGGATCAAGGCCCGGATCAAGGCCCGGATCAAGGCCCGGATCAAGGCCAAAACCTGGCCGAACCCGGCCCGGCCCGTCTCGCGCGTCACGCACGTGGGGGCCTTGATTTTCCGTAGGTTCAAAATCAAGGCCGACCTGGGTTCGTCCTTGATTTTGTCCTTGATTTTGTCCCTGATTTTGTCCTTGATTTGCCTTGATTTTGTCCTTGATCTGACCGGGTTGCAGCAAGGTCATGCCGGCGCCCTCGGGGGTGCGGTCGCGCTTGATGCCGTTGCACTGTCGGCAGGCCAGCACCAGGTTCTCGAGCGTGTTGTCGCCGTCTGGATCGACGTGATCGATGGTCCTGGCAGTCTTGGACTTGCGGTCGAACTGCGACGCAGACGTCTCCACCCCGCAGTAGCGGCACAGTCCCCGATCTCGCTGTCGCACTCGCTCGCGAAGGTCCGGGAGGGCCTTCAGGCGGCGGCGTCGGTCTTCCTTGAACTTGGCGAATGTTTTCTGGCTGTCGTCGTCTCCGGGCCGGGCTGGCGGAGGGTTGCAGTCGCGCCAATCGTGGTAGATCACGTCTCCGGCCTGGAGTCGGGGAATGTCGAACTCGGCCATGTAGCGCGTGCATCGCTCGCATTCATGGATCGTCTCGTGGTCGTGCCAGAGCCTCACCTCGACTAGCCGGGCCTTGGCCTTGCGGAGCTTTGCTGGTGTCCGCAGGTAGGCGAGGAAGCCGACCAACTCGACCTCAGGGCCTCGCAGGACACCGCCACAACCCGACTCCGATGCCTGGGGGCCGCCGATGTCCCACAGCGACCGGGGCTCAGGCGCTCCGAGCGCCAACATCTTGGGGTGGGAGTTGAGCTTGTCGTCCCGTCGGTTCCAGGCCATCAGCCCCACCCCCCAATCGTGTCTATGTCGCCTTGCCTTGATCTTCTAGTGTTGGTAGACTTAGGCTTGTGAAGCGGAAGGACCTCATCAAGAAGTGCAGCCAGATCGCCCGCTCCAACGGTCATGACCTTGTCCTTCACCGGGAGGGCGGTAGCCACACCGTCTACCGGATCAACGGCCGCAACGTTGTCATCCCTCGCCACAACGAGATACCCGAGCCCACCGCCCGCACGATCATCACCGGCGCCACCGAAGCTGCCAAGAAAGGCTGAATGATGACCACCTACCGGTTCACCGCCGAACGCTCCCACCAATGGTGGGCAATCATCTCGCCCGACGTCACCGGCGCGGCCACCCAGGCCCGCCGGCTCGACCAGGCCGAACCCATGGCACGCGAGGTCATCTCGCTGCTGCTCGAAGTGCCCGAAGACGACATTGACATCGACCTCGAGGTGATCCTCGACGACGACGGCCAAGCCGCCCTCGCCATGGCCACCGAAGCCCGCCACGCCGCCGAGCAGGCCGCCACAGCCGCACAACAGGCAGCGCAGACCGCCGCCCGCACCCTCCACGACCAGGGCATGCCGCTGCGAGACGTCGGGCGCATCATGGGCGTCTCCCACCAGCGAGTCCACCAGCTGCTTCACGCCTGACCTCCCCGCTCAGCTAGGAGGTGGGCCACGGCCTCTCGACCTTCGATGAGTGCCCATTCACGGCGACGGGCCCGCCACCACGATGGACGGGCCCGGACGGGGCGAATCACATGGGTGTGGTTCGGTTTCGGGGCGGGGTGGAGCCCGAGACGGTAGAGCACGGCGGGTCAGACCTCCTGAGAGCCACATGGCAGCGGCAACTGGCGACGGGCGGGTGGGGCTGGGACGGTGTGACCGCAGTCGCGGCACCGGCCCGTGGCGGGGTCGTGGTCGTGGTCGAGCAGTGCCCGACACAGCACCGACCGGGCCAACCCGCCTGATGTGGTAGCGGTAGCCAACTCGGCAGCGACCTGACGTGACGGGGCCGACACCGGCACCACCGTCGAAGAGACGGGCTGCCGGCCCGGAGGCGGGTCGCACACCGATACCGACGGCCGCCGGGCGGGAGACTTCGGCCAGAAGATTCTCACCGCCGAAGTCACACGATGGGTGAGAGCGGTCACCTGGGCCTCCGCCGGGCTCGTCCGTCATCGAGAACCGCCGCGATCACCGCCGCTGGGCAGACCACGAACATGAACACCACGCCAAACCAGTTCGTGACCAAGGCCGCGATCACGCTGCCGCACCGATGCTGATGGCCGGGCGGGTATCGCCAGGGATCGACAACGTGAGGACCCGGCCGGCAGTGGACCGGTGGATCGTGCCTGCCGCTACCGCTTTGGTCAGCACCTGGCGGAGCGCCCCGTAGGTGCAGTCCGCCTCAGACGACAGCTCCTCGAGGGTGCCCTCTACCGGACCGTCAACGAGCATGGCCATCACCCGCTCACGGGCCGAGCTCGTGGACTGGGGACCCTTACCTCTGGGTCGGGCTGGTCGTTTCGGATGCGGCCACGGACCCGCTACTCGGGTCTGCGGCGCACCCTCAGCCGCTGGGGCTGCTTGGTGGCCGTGGGGGTCGTCAGATGACGCTGTGTCGCTCTCAGCGCCGCTCTCGGGGGTCACGTCAGGGTCGGTGCCCGTCGGTGGACCAGCCGATTCCACCGGGCCGGTCTCTGGCCCAAATGGCAGATCCGGGTCGGAAAGGAAGCGAACCAAGGTGAGGGCGCGTCGTTGGGCGGCGGTGATCTGATCGAGGTCGGCTTCGGTGACCCGCACAGAGATTTCGACGCCTTCGGCTTGCAGCGTCAGGTGGACGTCCACGTATCGGGCCATCACGCTGCCCCCCACTTTTCGGCGTCTACTCTGACCGCGACCGCTACAGCTAGTCCGTCGTTCGTGAACCGGTAGACGGTCATGGCGTCGCCTTCGTTGCGGGCGGTTGGCTCGGCCCAGCCGCGGGCCACCAGGTCCGCTGCGAGCGACGAGGCCGTGGGCAGGATCACCTCCCCGGCGACGACCATCGGAGACAACAGCAGGTCGGCCAGGTCGGGCGACATGGCCAGGGCGTCGACATCGACCGGTACAGGATCAACGGAAAGGACGGCAGGCAGTTGCGCCGAGACTGGGTGCTGGTCGTAGGTGTCGAGCCATTCTCGGGCGTGAGGGCCGAGCGGGTGTCCCAGGTGTTCGACGTGACGCAGCCACGACGCCACCGCGGCCAGCACCGGCCCATCACCGACCGGGACCAGGGCGTCGAGCTCCGGCAGGAATCGGGGGTCTGATTCGTGGATGAAAGAGGCCCACGCCCACTGGTCTGTGACGGTCGGGTCCTGGGCGGCCTGGGCGTAGTCGAGCTCGATCTGGTCGTCGTGATCGGGCTCGACGTCGGGGTAGACCAGTTCCCACACCTCGAACAGGTCACCGCCCAGGGATGCTTCAGCGAGCAGGAACCCGGCGACCATCGGGTCAAGGCGGGGCAAACGGCCGTCACCCCACGCCGACATCATGAACGCCTTACGGGCAGCGGACTCCGCTATTCGTTCGGCGTTGGCAGCCCTGCGGGCCTCCCAATCTGCCGCCTGCCGGTCGGGTCCGGAGCGGGACGGGTCGAGATGGGCGTACAGGTCCGGGTCGACTTGGAGCGGGGACACATCGTCGGGCATCGCCAGTGCGGTGTGGCGGAGCGGTGCAGCACAGATCGGGTCCCGGTCGACGTCCCATCCGCCTTCTCCGTCAGGTGACGCGGTCAACAGGTACTGGTGGCACGGCTCGGCTATGTGCTCGATCGGTTCGATACCGGTGAGGCGGGCCAGCAGGTTCGGTGAGCTCGAGAACCTCGGCGGCGGATACCAGGCCCGGCCAGGGCCGTGTGCCTGGAACTCGATCGCACCCGACTCGGACATGTCTTCGCGTGCCGCTGCCAACGCTCGAAGGCGGGCCTGGTCATCGAGCTTGGCCCGGACACGCTGAGCGAGCCCTGGGCGGGGTGTGTCGTTGTCGATCAGGTCGACGGCGTCAGGCTCGTCGGCCAGCGCAGCAGCCAGGGCAGCGGCCTCGGCGAGAGTTAGATCACCAGAGGTGACCCAGCCGAGGGCCCGGGCCGGCAAGGACAGCAGATCGAGACGGGCCTTGACCCGTTGACGGGTTTGGCCAACCTTGGCGGCGATCACAGTGATACCGGTGTCGAGCTCGACGAGGCGGGCGTAGGCCCGGGCCTCTTCGACCGGGGTCAGGTCCGAACGTTGCAGGTTCTCGACCAGCATCGCTTCGATCACCTCAAGCGGCCGACAGGTGCCGAACAATGCACGGTGCCTCATCGAGGCCCGCTGCGGTCGCGGCAGCAAGACGACGGTGACCGGCCACCACCAGGTGGATCCCGTCCTCATCGGGTGGGAGCACCAGCAGCGGCTCGAGGATCCCAGACCCGGCCACCGACTCGGTCAGGCCAGCAATGTCGCCGACCTCCGAACGGATGTTGTCAGGGTGAGCACGTAGTCGAGCCAGAGGCAACGTCTGGAACAACGGGGCCGTGAACGTGGCCGGATCTACCGGTACCGACACCGGTGGTTCTGGGACAGACTTCGGTTTGGTGGGCATCAGGTGGTCCTTTCTGAGCTGGTGAATGATTCGGGCGGCCGTGACCGGCCAACCAGATGTGGGGGCGACATGGCCATCAGCGGTGACATGGCAGGCCGAGCCGTCCCCCGCGACAAGCCACGCCTCACCGGAATCAGCGGCGAGCTGAGCTGCAACCGCGGTAGCGACGGTCAAGTTGTGGGCCGGGCCGTACACGTGGCCGTGGCCGTCATGGATCCGCCACGGTGGCCGCGCTCGCACCGCCGGCGGAGGGAACATCTGCAACTGGCCCGGAGGCTGAACCTGGACCTCGGTCACGCGACCGTGTCCTGGTATCGGTGATCAGCACCCGTCCGGAACCGTTTCGTACGCCGGTAGGCGTCACGCACCGCGACCGCACGAAGATCGACAGGAGATAACGGTTGGCGGCGCTGCAAACGACGTTCGGCCTGGGCGGCGCGGGCCAGCCACCACGACAACCCGTGGCCCGTGTCCGGGTCGGGGTCACCCCACGGCCACTGGTCGATGCCGCTGAGCCGGATCCGATGCAACGCATCCACCCCGGACTCGTCATCAGCGTCGGCCCACCGGCCTCCACGACGGCCGTAGCGCATGTCTCTAGACCTGGTCGCCATCAGCACGCCTCCCTTTGGGTTTCACGCCACAACCACACGGCACGAGACCCGTTGATCGCTTCCTCGTCCACCACACGAAGAGCGGCCGCCGCCCAGCCCGGCCACACAACCTCGGGGTGGTATCCGCAGCGGGTCGCCCACTGATCGGACTGGCGGTCAGTCAGGCCATCGCGGCGGGCGCGGGCCACGTTCCCTCCGCCCGCCAGCCGCTCCAATGCCTTGTAGCCGCCGGCCAAACGCTCGAGCGGAGCGACCGGCCAACGCGTGGACCTGGGTACCGCCCGGCAAAGCGGAGTGTGCCAGCACAAGCACAACGGACACATCTTGTCGGCCGTCATCAGATCGGCCCCGTCGACAACATCGGGCCCGTGGCATCGTCGAGCTCGTTAGCCGCTTCGAGCAGCCCACCAAACCCGAACGCCAACGCCGAAAAATGTTCGCGGAACGAGCGCACCGTGTCCGCTGGGACCTCACCCGGATCCGAAGCCAGCCACCAGATCGCCACGAACTGGCGGATCCGTTCCTCGGTCATCCAATGCCACAACACGTCACGGACCAGCGCAGTGTGAGCCACCAACTCCGCCGTCACGACGCCGCCCTCGAGCGCCTCAGCCAACAAGCGGGCCGGGTCCGACAAGCCTCGCCCGCCCATCAAGCCCGGTCCTCGACGCGGTGGTCTCGGAGCAGCATCGCCAACTCACACCACACACAGAACATCTCACGGCCGTCGTCGGCTGGGGTCAACGCGCCGGCCACCACCACCGGCACCAGCCGGCAACCGTGCTCAGCCAGCACACGGTGCAGAAGCTCGACCGGCACCACCACACCCGGCCCAGCAGCCCCGTTGGGGACGGTGTCGGCCCACGCCTGCAAAAACCTGGCCGTCTCGCCCAGCCAAAAGCACGTATCAGCATCCAAGTCGAGCTGACCGACATCGTCCACTTGGTCGCCACCAACGAACGCGAGTACGGGTGGTCGCTGCGGTCGCCTCAGGTCCCCGGCCTTGCCTACGGCCGTGACACCGAAGAACAACTGCTCGCCGAACTCGAAGACGTGCTCGCTTTCGCTGAAGCCCCCGACGGTCCCCGTCAGATCCACGAGGAGACCCGCCACGTCTCCCCCGAGGGCGTCGAGTACGTGGTGCGGGTCGCAGCGGACCGGCATCCCGACCGGGCCGACGTCGCCCAGCGTCTCCACGCCGCCATGACCGACCCCGTACAGCGGGCCAACCTGCTCGACCTCGCCGGGCACAACCCCGGCTCCGAGCATCTGTTCATTGCCGTGCTCGGCGACGACCGGATCCGGTGGATCCACGATCAACTAGACCCTCACGGCGAGATCGCCTCGATCATCGTGGCCATCGACGACGTGCACATCTGGCACACCCGGATCAGCCGCAACCTGACCTTTGCCTGACCTCCCGATTTCGGATATGCGGTCAGTGGGGTCCAGGTGGGGTCACACCAGCGGGCCGTAGAGCTTGCGGGCACCCTCGGCACTCATACGAAGTACCGGGCCGATGGCCCGCCAGGAGATGCCGGCGGCGCGTGCATCGGCGACGGCGTCGAGCAGATCCTTCTCGGAGCAGTCCCGGCTGGTGCGGGCAGCGGCCAGTGCCCGGAGCGGGGAAGCGTCGGTCGCTGGGCCTGGGTCGAAGCCGTCGGACTCGATCAGATCGGCGAGGGATGTGGCTTCGGCGTCGGAGATGACGTCCTTGAGGGCTCGGGGCATGGCGACCACCTACTTGGGAAGAAACTTGGGTCGGGCGGGCATGGCGTGGATGATGACCCCGGCGTCGGTCACGCCGACTTCGATCATCGCCCCGGCGCGGGTCGGGCCGATGAACATCACGGGCTCATCAGCGGCAACCTCGTGGACAGCGATGGCATGGTCAATCGCCCAGACCATGTCCGCCTCGGGAACCCCGTGGCGGCGGGCGCTGGGTGTCATCTCCACGCCCACAACTTTACTTGTCACAACCTAAGTTGTCAACGGCGGGCGGTGAGCCGGTGGATCGTGGCTTCCTGGTAGGTCCAATCCACCATGGCCCACAGGTCTTTGGTGGCCCCTCCGATCTGCTCGGTGCACGTTGCCGCTGCGGCCCTCAGGTCATCAGCGCCGCCCCGCAGGCGGATCTGCGCTGGGAACCACTGCGCTTGCTCGATGCCGACCTCCACGGGCTCGGCGCGATTCCAACCCCTTGAGCTGATCTGTTTGTACAGCGACTGGGCCTGGTCGGCATCGATCCGACCGAGCTCCTTGAAACGGCCCACGAGTGACCTGATCGCAACGCCCCACACCGACTTCACCTCGGCCAGCACGGCCAACGTGACGCGCCCACGCGAGACATCATCGAGCGTCTCCAAGACCGCCTCGCCAGGAGTGAGGAACGCTGCCGCAAACCGGTGGGCCTGTCGCTCCATCGTGGACGCCTGGGCGGAACTCGCAGGAGGCGGAGCCGCAGCGTGCAGGACCAGGTGGCCGAGCTCGTGGGCCACCGTGAACCGCTGCCGATCCCCGGGGATACCGCCCTTGGCCACGCAGACCATCGGAATGCCGTCGACCCGCACCGACATGCCCAGATGCCGGCCGAGCTCGGACTCGAAGGGAAGCACCACGCAGCCGACGCGCTCCGCGGCCCGCACGACGTTGCCCACAACTGCACCTGGTTCGAGCCCGGCCATCTCGCGAAGGTCGAGCGCCGCGTCCTCGATCGCATCCGGGTCATCGAGATCACCGGAGAAGTCGGGAATCAGGTCGGGCAGCAGCCGAAGGTTCAGCGAGCGAATGTACTCACCGGAGAGCGAGGCCATCGCCCGGCGGGCGTCGGTCTCACGCTTGCTCGCGTCAGCGTACGACCGCAGCCACGGACGAGTTGCCGGGCCAGTTCTCAATGGAGCGGTCATAAAATCGACGGAGTAGCCCAGCGCTTCGCTGATAGCGGAGATCTGGTCCGGTGACGGCAGGACCTTGCCCGTCTCGATGCCCGAGATGAGCGAGGAGCTGTATCCGGCGTGGTTGGCCAGCTCGGGCTGATCCCAACGGCGGGCCACCCGGATCTGACGCATCCTCACCCGGAAGTCGCCGCCGCCGAAGCTCGCGGTGGTGACCCTCGGCATCAGAACCCTTCCGCCACGCCCTGGTCATCTAGGTCGTCGACATCCCGACCTAGACCTGGGTCGATGCCGGTGAAGCGAAGCGTCGAGGCCGGCTCCACGTCGATGATCGTGTGGTGCTCCAGGAGCAGCCGATATGGCGGCCTCTCACCAACGAGCCCGACCGGCAGTGCCGCCATGAACCTCGTGATGGTGTGTGTGGGCCAGTGGGGGAGGTAGGCGAGAACCCACTGCTGGAAGTCGTCGTCAGCGACGGTCAGGTCCACCTCGGGCCACAGCATGGGCGGGGCATATTGTGCCCGGGCCGCAGAGGTGAGGATGCTGTCGCTGTTCGACTGGATCTGCCAGGCCCCATGAGCGCTGAGCGACGCCTTCCGCATGCGGAACCGCCGCTCGATGCCTTCGTGGTGTGTGATGAGCTCGAGCCCCAGGTTCGAAAGCGACTCCGCTCGCACGCGGTGGTTCGCCGCCGCCAGCCCATGCTCGGAGACCAAGGCTCGGAGCATGGGGCCGGTCACAGCTCGGCGGTCGAACGCTGGATGGCTACGGGCGGCAGCATCGATCCTCCCTGCGTCACTCGCCACGCCAGCCGCCAAGATCGTGGCGAACTTAGTGAGGTCTCGGACCAACGACTCTGGCAAATGGGTATTCACGGCTAAAACTTTTAGCGCATTTTGCCCACTAAGGCAACCGCCGGCCGATGCGGCTCTAAATCCGAGAGAGTCAGGAGCGGCGGGCGGAGGCTATGGCGTCGGCTGAGCGGCGGTCGTTGGCGGGGATGGCGTGGCCGTAGACCCGGAGGGTCATCACCGGGTCGTGGCCGAGACGGGCTGCGACCTCATGCACCGGGATGCCCTGGGCCAGCAGGTAGGTCGCTTGGAGGTGCCGGAAAGCGTGCCACTTCACGGCCTCGAGCGGGGTGCCTTTGCGGTGACGGTTCCATGCCTGGGTGATCTGGGGTGGCGCCCACGGCTGGTGAGGGTCGCTCGGTGAGGCGAGGATCGGGTCACCGGGACCGATCCGGCCGGCCCCCGCTGCTAGCGCAGCGTCCCGGCATTCTTTGCGCCATGCGGCGAGCATCGTTTCGGTGGCCGGGTCGATGGCGACCTGCTTCGGTTTGTCGGACTTCAGGCCTTTGCGGGTCAGGACACCGCCTGGCCCTACGCTGATCGCTGTGGTGAATGTGATCGACAGCCCAGATGAGTCGAGGTCGCGCCAACGCAACCCGCACAGTTCGCCGCGGCGGGCCCCGGTGGCGATGGCCAGTTCGGCCGCGACCTGGAGCCGGCGATGACCGAGCCCGGCGATCGTCTCGAAGGCCACCCCGATGTCGGGGACCTCAGGCGGGGTCGATTCGCTGCGCCCGATGGCCTCTATGTCACGGGCCGGGGACACCGCCACAGCCCCCCAGCGTTCCGCTCTGCGCAGCGCAGCGGATAGCACGGAGTGTCGGCGCTTCACCGTCCCGGCAGCCACCCCAGCGGCCAACCAGCGACCGTAGAGCAGGTCCAGATCCACCGAACGCAGCGACCCCACCGGCCGGTCGCCGAGATCGGCGATGACAGCGGCAGCGTGATGCGGGTACGACGCCCTGGTCGATGGCGCCCACGTCGATTCACATGCCAACTCGTAGGCGTCGAGCAGTTCGGCCACGGTCATTTGGTCGGTGCCCATCGCCATCGACGTGGCTAGCGCCTCGAGATGGTCCTCCGCCGCTCGTCGGCCAGCGCGGGTGTTGGGGGCTTTCACCCGTCGGGTGACCCTACGGCCGTCGACCTGGAGACGGATCTCCCAGCCGCCGCGGTGCCAACGGACGCTTCCCCGATCGGTTCCCATGGCTCCGATCATGCACCGTTTTTGAGCCAGTGGGGTAAAACGTGGGGTAACGGATGATTCCCGGACGGACGAGCGGAGGGCAGAAATGCCGCCTGACCTGGGGTTTTGGTGGTGGGCGCAGAGGGACTCGAACCCCCGACATCTGCCTTGTAAGGGCAGCGCTCTAGCCAACTGAGCTATGCGCCCGTGAGGGATCGCAGGCTAGTCGCGTCGGTTGGTCTGACCGGAAGGCCGTTCACCTCGGGCCACGTCCTCCTCGGTCAGCACGACGATGCCGGTGTTGCGGAGGGCGGCGGCGGTGACCCCGTCCCCGTCGACGAGCCTGGCCGAGAACGTGCCGTCATAGACCAGTCCTGAACCGCACGACGGCGAGCGAGCCTTCAGCACCGCTGCGACCACCTGCTTGGACGCGGCCAACTCGACCGCCACCCGGGCCCCCTGCTCGAACGAGGCGGTCACGTCGATGCCATCGGCGGTGCGGACCCGGCCGTCGGGGCCGATCTCTGCGGGTGGGCGCGGCACCGGTAGGCCACCTTCCACCTCGGGACAGATGGGGATCAGTTCGAAGTCATCACCCAGGTCTGAGACACAGCCCCGAGGGCTGGCCGCCGCTTTGTAGTTGCACGGACTTCCCAGAAGGCAGGCAGACACCAACAGCCGGGGTCGCCCCGAGGGGGAAGGTCCACGATCTGGATCGCCGCGCCGGTTACCGTCGACCACCTGTAAGACGGTAACCGGGCCTGACCCGGTTCTCTCCCCCGGAGCGCGCGTGTCGGGCCACCGAACCACGGTCGACCAACGTGAGTTGGTCCTCCGCCGTCACCTCAACACCATCGGCACCGTCCCCGAGCTGACGCCCGCGGAGGAGCTGGCAGCAGCCGCCGTCGTGGCCGACGGGCGATCCGCCGAGAACGAGCTGGCCGCGCTGGCCGGGGCCCCCATGCTCGACCTGGAGTCGATAGCACTGCTGCGCGATCGGGTCCGCCACAGCGATGCGGCCCGCGAGCACCTGATCGCGTCCTGTCGTCCGCTGGTCGTCGATCTGGCCCGCCGCCATCAGGCCACCGCCGGGGTGACCGCCCTGCTCCTGTCGGCCGGAGACGAAGCACTGGTACGAGCCGTGGACCGCTACGACCCCACCGGTGGTCTTCCCTTCAGCTCCTTCGCCCGGTGGTGGGTCGAGCGGGCCATGCGGGAGGTGGAACGCAACCCCTCGGGACGAGCCGTCTCCGCCCCCGGCAACCCCGCTGGTGGCAGCCGGGCCGACTCCGTGGTGGACACTGCCCTGCTCACCGCCCTCGGTCATCTCCACCAAGAGGACTGTCGGATCCTGGAACTACGCCTCGGCCTCGACGGCGGTCCCGGCCTGTCCTCCGACGACGCCGCCATGGTCCTGGGCCTGGATCCCGACCATGCCATCGAGAAGGAGGAGAAGGCACTGGCCAAGCTCCGGCACCCCTCGACCCCCGGGGACCTCTCCCACCTGCGGCGCATCTGATCCGCCGTGGCAACGCAACGCGTGGCGTCGATGGGGAGCCCCTAGCGGTTGCCCCAAGCGCCTAGCGCCTCCAGAGCCTGCACCGTTTCCTCCTGGAGATCAGGAAGGTCACGGAGCGAGAACCAGCCCACCTCGGCGATCTCGGGTGACACGGCCTTGACCAGGTCGGGCTCAAAACCGGCGGCGGGAGTCGCCCGATAGACGACATCCACTCGGCGAGCATCGGCGTCGACGACCACCGCCGGCTCGCCGATCAGGTCCAGGGCCAGCCCCACCTCCTCGAGCGCCTCACGTCGGACCGCCGCGTCGGGGGCCTCGCCCCGCTTGAGGTGACCTCCAGGCACTCCCCAATCCCGGCGGTAGACCTGGCGCAACAGGAGGACCTCGTCTCCCCTGCCCTCGATCAGACAGATCGCTCCAACCGTGTAGGACGGCGTCAGCGCACGAACCACGCGACGCCGGGATCGGCGCGGCAGTCGGGCGTACAACCTCAGGGCCAGCAGGTGGACGCGGTCACGCACGGCCGTCACCCCAGGGTCGACCACCAGCAGGGCTGGTATCACCCGGACCTCCTTCCTCGTATCGGTCCTGGGCTCGCCGGGTCCACCGGTGCAAGGCCGACAGGCTGTCGGCCAAGGTCTCCGTCGCTCCGGCCACCGGGATCCTTCTGGCTCCGTGTTCGAGTGTGGTCAGCCCCCGGCCAGCGACATCGAACACTGATCCACCCGCCTCCCGGCAGATGAGCGTCGCACCCAGGTAGTCCCAGGACCCGAGCTGATCGGTGGTGCAGTCCAGGTAGCCGTCCAGGGTCCCGTCGGCTACCGCGCACAGGTCCAGGGCGGCTGACCCAAGGGCCCGGTACTGGGCCCACCCGCCGTGGCCGTCAGGTACCCCGTTCAGGCCGACAATGGCATCGGCCAGAGCGATGCAGCCCGACGTGCGGATCGTCTCTCCGTCTCGCCGAGCCCCCTGCCCCCGAACCGCGCTCCAGCGGTTTCCATGGCGGAGATCGACCACCAGCGCCACCAGCGGGCCGTCTCCATCCACGGCGCAGAGGCTCACCGCCCACCATGCCAGCCTCCGTGAGGCGTTGGTGGAACCGTCCAGCGGGTCCAGAACCACCGTCACCGGCAAAGGACCAATCTGGTGACCGCTCTCCTCGCTCAACACACCCAGACCCGTCGGCCCGAGCACCTCCATTGCGGCACCGTCGGCGGTGATATCACTGTGGTGCTGTCCCGGCCGGGTGCCGGCCTCGCCCCATTCGACGGCGGACGCCAACGCCTCCGACACGGCCGCGGCCGCGTCGTCCAGCACTCCTGAAAGCCATGAGGTGGTCAACGGCGCGTCGGTCACGTTGACGGACCGTATCCCGGGCGTGGCAGGCTGGGGGACGTCAACCGCTCTCCCTGGAGGTTCACGTGGCGGTCATCGACGTGGCCGGATTCGTGGCCGACCTCAAGGATCACGCAGTCGACCATGGTTTCCACGTGCACGACGAGCGGCACTTCGTGGAGACCTACTCGCTGCGCCAGGCCTGGGAGGTGGACCTCCACCCCGAGGACGCCTGCGGCGGGCCGCTGGACCTTCACCTCGCCCTGGAGATCGATCCCCGGGTGTTGCTCTCGTTCGAAGATCTGGTGCTGGAACTGGATGAAGGTGACGATCCGCCCGACCTGCACCGGTTCCCGCTCCACTTCACCTGGGGCATGCCTCCGCTCCCCCACGGACCGGACCTGTTGATCCTGGCCACCGACCTGGCCGGCGTCGGCGGCCCCGAGCTGCCCCTCGAGGTCTCGGCCATCGATTCCTACGCCTCGGTCACCGACGGAGCCGACCGCACAGTCAGCATCGTCGGCCGGGTCGAAGTGTCGCTGTCCCAGGTGTACGTGGGCCAGCAAGACCTGCTGTGTGACGTGCTGGACCGTTGCCACGCCGTCAGCGCCTACCTGCTGGAACGGGCGCCGGCCTGGTTGGGCGACACCTTCTGATCTGGTGGGGCAGGCGGGGATCGAACCCGCAACCAAGGGATTATGAGTCCCCTGCTCTAACCATTGAGCTACAGCCCCGCCGGACATGCTGCCAGACCGGGCCACGGTCCCAGAACACCGCCGAAGTGACTATCCCTCGGCCATCCTGGCCTTCACCTCGATCTCGAGTCCGTCCATCAACTCGGCCATGAGCACCACCCGGGACGCGGGCCCATCCGAGCACAGGAGGTGGTAGCGGTCCATGGCACCGAATGGAAGCATCAGCGCCAGTTCCCACAGCCCCGGGTCTGGGTGACTGTCGATCTCGGCGAGCGGCCGGGCCGGGAACCCCAACTCGGCCAACTGCGCCAGCACCGACCGGGCTCGGCGCACCAGGTCGGTGTAGGCAGATTCAACCGCAGCGCCGTTTTGAGGTTTGACGTCGGGCCACTCTGACACCAGGGCCCGGGGGTAGGGATCGTCGTCGAGCCAGCTCCGAACACGGATCCGCCTGGTCCCGACCGCCAGCACACCCCACCGACCATCGGGCGCTTGATCGGCTTCCAGGATCCGCGCCACCGCACCAACCGCGGTCCTCACATCTCCGCCCCCGACCTCGCTCCCCCGTTCGATCAGCGTGACCCCGAACTCACGGCTTGCGGCCAGGCAGCGGTCCATCATCACCCGGTAGCGCTTCTCGAAGACGTGCAGGGGAAGGCTCATGCCCGGCACCAGCACCGTACCCAGCGGGAACATCGCCATCTCCGAACCCTCGTCCCCGGTCGGCGACCTCTCGTCGGGGTTGACCGCTCCCATGTTCGGGGACCCTAGGTCAGGTCGGACCCTCAGGCCGCGGGCCGGCCGAGCCCCGATCACCATGAAGATCACATGGCCCGAGAAACTGAAAGAGCCGACCCGGGGGCCGGCTCTTTCAGTGCTTTGGCTCGGGGGGTGGGGCTCGAACCCACGACCCGCTGATTAACAGTCAGCTGCTCTGCCAGCTGAGCTACCCCCGAAAGGCGAGGCCTCAACGTAGCAGCGCGGACCACCCCGATACGAACCCCGATTCGGGCCGAGGACGCGGCGCCGATCCGACGCCACCGTCGGGCAACGGGCCGATGCTGCCAGGCCGACTCAGTCGCCTTCGAGGTAGTCGCGGAGCTTCTGGCTACGGTGCGGATTGCGGAGCTTGGCCAGCGTTTTGGCTTCGATCTGGCGGATCCGTTCTCGGGTCACGCCGAATTCCCGACCCACCTCTTCGAGGGTGCGGGCCTGGCCATCGGTCAGCCCGAAACGCATCCTCACCACCTCTTTCTCCCGGTCGCTCAGCTCGTCGAGGGCTTCGAGCACGGCGTCGCCCAGCATCTTGCGAGCGGCCATCTCGGCGGGAGAGTCGGCCTGGGTGTCCTCGATGAAGTCGGACAGGTTGGAGTCGTCGGCTTCACCCACCGGCGAATCCAGGCTCAGCGGATCCTGGCTGATCCGCAGGATCTCACGAACCCGATCTGGCGTCATGTCTACCTTGGCGCCCAGCTCCTCCATGGTCGGTTCCCGTTCCAACTCCTGCATCATCTGACGCTGGATCCGGTGGACCTTGTTGATGGACTCCACCATGTGGACCGGGATACGGATGGTGCGGGCCTGGTCGGCGATGGCACGGGTGATGGCCTGTCGGATCCACCAGGTTGCATAGGTGGAGAACTTGAAGCCCTTGGTGTAGTCGAACTTTTCCACCGCCCGCATCAGGCCGAGGTTGCCCTCTTGGATGAGGTCGAGGAGTTGCATTCCCCGACCCACGTAACGCTTGGCGATGGACACGACCAGCCTGAGGTTGGCCTGGATCAGGTCTGACTTGGCCCGCTCGCCGTCTCGGGCGGTGCGCTCCAAGCGGCGCCTCGGCGTTGCCTCCAACTCATCGAGCCGGCCGGCGGCGGCCAACTCGGCCAAGCGCACAGCGGCCTGACTGCCAGCTTCGATCCGGCGGGCCAGGGCCACCTCTTGGGGGCCGGTCAGCAGCGCCACCCTCCCGATCTCTTTTAGGTACACCCGGACCGGGTCGGCGCTACCCCCCCGGTCGACCGAGTGACCCCTGCTGGGCCGCACCAGGTGCAGGCGGCGGCGGGCTACGTCATCGGGCTCGTCGGTGGCCAGGTCAATCCCGCCGAGCGGATCGGCCAACACTGCGGACGCCCTGGCGTCGGCCTCCGCTTCGGGATCGACCTCGACACCGGATTCGAAGTCGTCGTCTGGTTCGTCGTCGTGGTCATCGCTCGGCTCTGCCTCCGAGACCCCCCCTAGACCTTCGAACACCGGAGAGCCCTCGGTGGCGTCTTCTCCGGTTGCGCCGGGAACGACCCCCAGATCAGAAAGTGACATCAGTTCGACCGACTCGTCGAGTGTGATCCCCTGCTCTGTCAGTTCACCCCGGATCCAGGCCAGGTCGGCGTCGAGGGTGTCGACGTGGAGGTCGAGCACCTCGAACAGCTCTTCTTGGGTGACCGTCCCCCGCTCCTGACCCCGTCGCACTAGCTCGGACCATGCCGTCGACGGGAAACGGGGGGTGGCGGCTCCTGGGTTCATCGGTCCTCCTCCACCCTCTGGGCCAGCCAATCTAGCAATTCATCTTCGAGCAGGTCGCTGGGAGGAGCATCGGGGT
>WBZX01000614.1_pt1 | contig 31310 bp, 34 predicted proteins | sample 5204211 | NCBI WGS metagenome assembly WBZX01 (sample SAMN12344362, study PRJNA552823) | activated sludge metagenome | biome: Activated sludge suspended growth; feature: Nitrification reactor; material: Wastewater; isolation source: activated sludge from nitrification reactor of wastewater... | reverse complement strand
GGAGGACGGCCCGGCGACATTGAGCATCGTGGTGACAGGCGATACGGCGCAGCGACAGTCCGCAGCAGAGGCGGCGGTCTTTGTGGCAAGCCTGAACGGCGTGGTACTGCCCAGTCGCAAGAAAAAGCAGGACAAAAAGCCGCTGGCTGGCATCGATCTCTACGGATGGGACGGGCCGCTGGACCGGGCCGTAAATCTTGCTGAAGCCAATACGCTCACCCGCACGCTCACCATGCTGCCGCCCAACGAACTGACGCCCGGCCAGTACCGCGAAAAAATCCGCGCGCTTGCCGATGCCCAAGGCTGGGCATGCGAAGAATACGACCTGAAAAAACTGCGCAAACTTGGTGCGGGTGCCTTCGTTGCGGTCGCTCAAGGCTCGTCGGAAGCCGATGCCGCCATCGTCCATCTCAGCTACACCCCCAAAGGCGCCAAGAAATCTATTGCTCTCGTCGGCAAGGGCATCTGCTTCGATACCGGCGGCCACAACCTGAAACCGGCGCGCTACATGCACGGCATGCACGAAGACATGAATGGCTCCGCCGTCGCGCTGGGCATCCTGCAAGCCGCTACCGCCGCCAAACTGCCGGTGCGCATCGACTGCTGGCTGGCGCTGGCGCAAAACCACATCAGCCCGCAGGCCTACAAGCAAAACGACGTCATCACCGCGCTCAACGGCAAAACCATCGAAATCATCCATACCGATGCCGAAGGCCGCATGGTGCTGGCTGATACGCTGACGCTGGCCTCACGCGCCAAGCCCGAGCTCATGATCGATTTCGCCACGCTCACCGGCAGCATGATGACTGCGCTCGGCAACCGCATGAGTGGCGTCATCGGCAACAGCCCGGAACTGCTATGCAAGGCCGTCGGCATCGGTGCGCGCTGCGGGGAGCGCGTCTCAACCTTTCCGTTCGAGTCAGATTACGACGAAGATCTCGACAGCCAGATCGCCGACATCAAGCAATGTACGCTGGATTCGGACGCCGACCACATGCTGGCCGCGCGCTTTTTGTCTAAATTCATCGAAAACGACCCTACCTGGCTACATGTCGACCTCTCATCGTGTAACCGCAAGGGCGGATTGGGTGCGGTCGCCAGCGACGTGACCGGGTTTGGTGTGAGCTTTGGATTTTATTTGCTAGAGGATTTTGTTAAGGAAGCGCCGATTAAATGATTCCGCTCATGGTTCGACAGGCTCACCACGAACGGAATCAATCAGCGCTTCCTTAACTTTGCCTGTTGAGCTGTCACCATGAACGGGTCAGTCACTAAAATCTATGATCAACGGGGCATGGTCTGAAAATCGCTCCGTCTTGTAAATCTCGGTATTGCGTGCCCTGGAAGCTATGCCCGGCGTCGCGACCTGATAGTCGATACGCCAGCCTACGTTCTTCGCCCAAGCCTGGCCGCGGTTACTCCACCACGTATAACACTCGTCCGTTGCATCAGGACGCAGTGTGCGATAAACATCTACCCATCCCAGTTCGTCAAAAATCTGCGTCATCCAGGCGCGCTCTTGCGGAAGAAAGCCGGAGTTTTTTCTGTTGCCTTTCCAGTTTTTGAGATCAGCCTCCTTGTGCGCGATATTCCAATCACCGCAAACCACCACATCACGCCCACTGGTTTTGAGCGCGGCAAGATGCGGGTAGAAGCGCTCCATCACACTGAATTTGACGTTTTGACGTTCCTCGCCGCTGGAGCCGGAAGGCAGGTAAAGCGAAACCACGCTTAAATTACCAAAACGGGCCTCGATATAGCGCCCCTCGGCATCGATGTCAGGCATGCCCAAACCTTCGATAATACTGTCCGGCTGGGTTTTGCTGTAGATACCGACCCCGCTGTAACCCTTTTTTTTGGCATAGTGAAAATAGCCGAACAGCCCATCTGGCTGCAGCATTTCACGCGTCATGTCTGGCGCTTGTGCCTTGAGTTCCTGCAGGCAGATGACATCCGCATTCTGTTTCTCCAGCCAGGCAAACAGCCCCTTGGAAGTGGCCGAGCGAATGCCGTTGAGGTTTAACGATATAATTCTTAACAATTCTTTGACCCTCTATTCATCATGACAGATTTCACACAGCAGTTTATCCAGTTTGCCATCGCCAAAGAAGTACTGCGTTTTGGCGAGTTCAAAACCAAGGCCGGCCGCCTGTCGCCGTATTTTTTCAATTCCGGCCTGTTCAACGATGGCGACAGCCTGATGAAACTGGGCGAATTTTATGCGGCAGCAATCACCAGTTCCGGTGTGGAATTCGACATGCTGTTCGGTCCGGCCTATAAAGGCATCCCGCTGGTGGCGGCTGTATCCATCGCGCTGGCGCGGCAGGGCCGCAACGTGCCTTATGCCTTCAATCGCAAGGAAGCCAAGGACCACGGCGAGGGCGGCACTATTGTTGGCACTTCACTCGCAGGCCGGGTGCTGATCGTGGACGATGTGATTTCAGCCGGGGTCTCGGTACGCGAATCCGTCGAGATCATCCGTACCCAAGGCGCAATCCCTTGTGGAGTTGCCATTGCAATCGACCGCCAGGAACGGGGCCAAGGCGAGCTTTCCGCAGTTCAGGAAGTGCAACGCGATTACGACATCCCGGTCATCAGCATTGCCAACCTCGCCGGGCTGATCCGCTATCTCGACGCGGCGCCCGAACTCGCGTCATTCAAGTCTGCCATCCAGCAATATCGGGTGCAATACGGTATTTGACCGACAACCGCATGGCAACCGTCCAAAGTTTTGCGCCGGCTGCCCGCGCTGACGCCACCATTCTCATTCTCGGCTCCATGCCTGGCAAAGTATCGCTGCAACAGCAGCAGTACTACGCCCATCCAAAAAACCTGTTCTGGAATTTCATGGGGAAGTTGTTCGGCGCCGGACCAGAGCTACCCTACGCACAGCGGGTCGAGCACTTGCTGGCGCATCGCGTGGCATTGTGGGATGTTATGAAGGAATGCTATCGCGAAAGCGCGCTGGACTCGGACATCGTCGAAGCGTCCATCGACGCCAACGATTTTGCCAATTTCTTTCGCCACCACCCGGCGATTCGACAGGTTTTTTTCAATGGCAGCAAGGCCGAGCAAGCTTTCAGGAAATATGTGTTGCCAAACTTGGCCATCAAGCATATTGAACTGGCACGCCTGCCCTCGACCAGCCCGGCCAACGCGTCCATTCCATTGGGTAGAAAGCTGGAGGCGTGGCGGCAAATCCGCCGACTCCAATATCCATAGTTCCGAACGGCATCCGTAGCGCAGGCGTCCTCGCCTGCATATCCACAGGCTGCTACGTATTTGATGCAGGCGAGGACGCCTGCGCTACAAAATGGCAATCAAGCCAGCTTCTTTTTCAGAATATCATTGACCTGCGCAGGATTGGCCTTGCCCTTGCTAGCCTTCATGCACTGGCCGACGAGGCCGTTGAAGGCTTTTTCCTTACCCGCCTTGTATTCGGCCACCATAGCGGCATTAGCTGCCAACACTTCGGCGACAATGGCTTCGATCGCGCCGGAGTCTGAAACCTGTTTGAGGCCTTTATCTTCAATAATGTTATCTGCAAGATCATCTGGCAAATCGTTGTAATAGGGATCACCTCCTGCAACAACAGCCCGTATAACTGCTGCACGCAAGCCTACTTTCGTAAGCATTTCGTTTAATACTTCTTTTGCAATTTTTCCAGAAACGGTTCCGTCAGTAATTCTCCTTAGCAAAGTTGCCAGTTGAATTGGGCTAATGGGCGGAGCATTAAGAGTTTCGACATTTTTATTCATGTAGCCAGCGATGTCGCCCATGATCCAATTAGCTGCTAACTTTGCCTCACCGCCCAGAGCTTTAACTGTTTCCTCAAAGTAATCGGCCATCTCTCGCGATGCGGTAATTGTCAGTGCATCATACGGAGGCAGCCCATAAACCTGCTCGAAACGCACCTTCATTGCCCCCGGCAGCTCCGGCAATTCGGTTTTCACTTTTTCGATATAGGCTGGCGTAATTTCCAACGGCAGCAAGTCAGGATCGGGGAAATACCGGTAATCATTGGCCTCTTCCTTGCTGCGCATGGCGCGGGTTTCGCCGGTATCCGGATTGAACAGCACGGTCGCCTGCTGGATCGTGCCACCGTCTTCCAGCGTTTCAATCTGCCAGCGGGTTTCGTATTCGATGGCCTGCTGCATGAATTTGAAAGAATTGAGATTCTTGATCTCGCGACGGGTACCCAGCTTCTCAGTGCCCTTGGGGCGCACCGAAACATTGACGTCGCAGCGAAACGAACCTTCCTGCATGTTGCCGTCGCAAATACCGATCCATTGCACCAACTCATGCAGCTTTTTGGCGTAGGCGATAGCTTCGGCGGCAGATCGCATATCGGGTTCGGTCACAATTTCCAGCAAGGGCGTACCGGCACGGTTGAGGTCGATGCCCGTCATGCCATGAAAATCGCCATGCAGTGATTTGCCAGCATCTTCTTCAAGGTGGGCGCGGGTAATACGGACAACCTTCTCTTCGTCGCCAACCTGGATAGTGAGTGAGCCCTTGCCCACAACAGGAAGCTCGTATTGACTGATCTGGTAGCCTTTTGGCAAATCCGGGTAGAAGTAATTCTTACGTGCGAAAACCGAGCGTGGCGCGATTTCGGCATTGACCGCCAAACCGAATTTGACAGCGCAATGCACCGCCTCCTTGTTCAGCACCGGCAGTACGCCGGGCAAGGCGATGCTCACGGCATCGGCCTGGGTATTCGGTTCGGAGCCAAAGGCGGTCGAAGCGCCGCAAAAAATCTTGGTCTTGGTTTGGAGTTGGGCGTGCGTTTCCAGCCCGATGACGACTTCCCACTGCATGATTTTCAACCTAACGAGAGTGGATAAACACTTGTTTGGAAATAATAATTCCCCGCAGGTGCCGCCCAGATTCGCATCCTGAACGCGGTTGCGTCAGGTGGTCGCAGCGCGGGTACATCAGGCACATCCATCGAGGGACGCGCACACCAGCACCCGGATAAGGCCGCAACCTGTGCATAAAAATATTGGTTCAAGGAATCTGAACCTGGACGAACACCGCAGGGAAACTTTGAAACCTTTAGAACAGTTTCTCTTGATCTTCCAATGCCTGATCAAGCTGCTCCTGCATGGAACCGATTCTACGCTTGAAGTCACCGATGTCAAATCCACCGGTGCGGGTGGTGAGAAGTTCATGCGCGATATTGAGCGCCGCCATGATGGCGATACGCTCGACGCCGATCACTTTGCCGGAATCACGAATCTCGCGCATTTTGCGGTCGAGATAGGAAACGGCCGCCAGCAACTCATCCTGCTCATCCTCGGGACAAGCCACGCGGAACTCGCGCCCCATGATGGAAACATCGAGGCCTTTTACTTCACTCATAAAGTGCCCTCGGGCAATTGCGCGATGATGGCCTGCAACCGGGTTTCAGCTTGCGACATGGTGTCTTTGAGCGAATGTGCATCACTTTGCGACTGAGCAAGCTCCTGGCGCAAGCTGTGGTTTTCGCTCTTGAGGCGCTGGCAAAGTGCAATCAATTGCGCGAGCTTACCCTCGATAGCTTTCAAATCTGCTTCCATGGCGCAACTATAATTGTAAAAAGCCAGTCAGGTCAACCGTTAAGGATAATTTTTGAAAGTATTACAGCATGTTACACAAACGGTTTCGATTGCCCCCAGTTTTGACTTCGCCTACAATGCGGTCACGTTGTCAGGTGTCTTTCTTCTCGTTCGAGTGGAAAGATGAAACGGGAAACAGGTGCGTTTTTCAATAAAACCAAGCCTGTGCTGCCCCCGCAACGGTAAGCGAGTGCGGATTCATCCTCATGCCACTGTGGCCGCAAGCCATGGGAAGGCGATGAATCAAGACTCGCGAGCCCGGAGACCGGCCTGCCGACCACGTTGGAAATACCGCGGGGTGACGGTGTTGAGGCCGGGAAGCGTCTTTTGCTTTTCCCATCCTGATCTCTTTCCCCTTTGGTTTTCCGTTTTTTGTTGGCATGCGGGGTCGCATGCCCAAAGGGAATGAGAAATGAAAAAAACCACTCTGGCGAGCCTTGTCGGCTTGCTTTTTGCTGTACCTACCTATGCCAATGAGGCAGTCCACACTGACGATGTGGTCGTGACTGCAAGCCGGATTCCGCAATCCCGCGAAAACCTGGTGGCTGACGTTTCCGTGATTGACCGCGAAGACATCGAACAGGCCGGACTTTCCACGCTCGTCGAATTATTGCGCACACAGCCTGGTGTCGAGATCGAATCCAACGGCGGCTTTGGCGCGACATCGAATGTTCACTTGCGCGGGACCAGCTCACAATCCGTAGTGATTCTGGTCGATGGTATGCGCATGGGCTCAGCCACCAACGGCACCACAGCACTGGAACAGATTTCGCCGAAACAAATCGATCGCATCGAAATCGTACGCGGCCCGGCATCCAGCCTCTATGGCTCGGAAGCGATCGGAGGCGTGATCCAGATTTTCACCCGTCGCGGCACCGACAAACCGCATTTCAGCGCTTATCTCGGCTACGGCAGTTACAACACGCGTGAAGCAGCCGCCAGCTTTAGCGGCAAGGTAAACGACACCAGCTTCGCACTCAATGCTAGCTCGCAGACAACGGACGGGTTTTCTTCGCTCAACACCAACACTGGTCGAGACGCCGACGATGACGCTTATCGCAACCTGACGCTTTCCGGAAACATTGTCCAGACGCTGGCTGAAGGACACGACATCGGCCTACAGTTTTTCCGCAGCAAAGGTCATGGCAATTTCGACGGCAATAATTTTGCGGCATATCAGGATACGCGGCTGCACAGCTTTGCGATGGCCAGCAATAACCGCATCCTGAGCAATTGGTTGAGTCATCTCAAGCTTGGCGAGAGCATGGACGACCTGCATAGCGTTGGCAGTTTCGGCACCTCTAACCTCCGCACCTACCAACGCCAGTATTCCTGGCAGAACGACCTGACACTGCCAGCAGGGACGCTGACACTGGCTTACGACAGGCTGGAAGACCACGTCGTCGGCGACACCGCGTTTTCAAAGTCACGCCGCAGCAACAACGGCTGGCTGGCGAGTTACGTACTGGAGCAAGGATCACATGCACTGCATGCGGGAATCCGGCGCGACGACAATTCGCAATTCGGCCAGCACAATACCGGCAACATCGGCTATGGTTACAAACTGAACGAGTTCTGGCGAGTTTCTGGTAGCATCGGTACGGCTTATCGTGCGCCAACATTTAACGATCTCTACTGGCCGTTCCGAGCTTACCCAGGGGGGTTCAGTTATCAGGGCAACCCCAATCTGAAGCCGGAAACCTCGCGCAACCGTGAAATTTCCGTGACCTACGATCAAGGCCACCATCGCGTTACGGCAACCGCGTTTCGCAACAAGGTCGACGATCTCCTGGTTGGATCGCAAGGCCTGGCTGCCGATTTCCCGGTCAACGTCGGGTCAGCCACCATCAAAGGCCTGACGCTGGCTTATGAAGGCTGGTTCGGCCACTACCATATGCGGGCCAACGCCGATTTCCAAAGCCCGAAAAACGATGACACTGACAAATGGCTGGTTCGCCGCGCACGGCAACACGCCTCGGTCTGGCTGGGAAAATCGCTGGGAAATCTTGATGTTGGCGGTGAACTGATCGTCAGCGGACAACGCTACAACGATGCAGCCAACCAATTCAAGCTGGATGGATATGCTGTGGTCAACCTGACCGCCGCTTACAAGCTGACCGACGACTGGGCGATCAACGCCAGGGTCAACAACCTGTTCGACCGAGAGTACGCTTTGGCGACCAGCGCCACCACATTCTCGCCGAATGCCCCCGCTTACAATACCCCGGACATCAACCTTTTCGTCGGCCTGCGCTGGCAGCCGAAATAAGCGATCGATGGGTTACAATCTGACGCATCTGTAAAAAGGAGAATCAACATGAATCTGGATACCCGCAAACAAGTTGGCATCGCTGCCGTTCTCGCCTTGCTGATTGCTGCGACCCACGGCCACCATTTTGGTAGCCTGCTGCATCTGCCACCCGCAACTTGGGTAGTGTTTTTTGCTGCTGGTTTTTACGTACGCCGCACATGGGTATTTGCAGTGTTACTGGCCGAGGTGGTACTGATCGATTATTTTGCTGTCACGGTCGGTGGCGTCAGCAGTTTCTGCATCAGTCCTGCATATGGATTCCTACTTCCGGCATATGGCACGTTGTGGATGGCGGGCAATCAATACGCCAAGCGCTACAGCTTCGACATCGGCACCTTGCCGATGCTGGGGGCAAGCTTGCTGGGCAGCGTAGCACTGGCTGAAATTCTTACCAGTGGCGGTTTTTACTTATTCTCGGGCCGTTTTGTCGATACCAGCATCACCGAGTTCGCCGCACGCCTGATAATGTACTTCCCGTATACGCTGCAATCTTTTGCATTCTGGGCAGGCGTCGCGATCATTGTACATGCTGCGATTGCCATGACTCATGGCGCTCGCAAGCAGCATATCTAATTCAAGTGACTGATCCCGACAAGAACGCGCGCCATGCCAACCGCATGGCGCGCAAAAAAGCGGTGATCGACGAGGCCATTGCCAAAGCCGATCAGGAAAAAGGCCTGCTGCTGGTACTCACCGGCAACGGCAAGGGCAAATCCTCTTCCGCTTTCGGCATGGTCGCCCGCGCCATCGGACATGGCATGAAAGTCGGCGTGGCCCAATTCATCAAGGGACGCACCGATACCGGCGAAGAAGCGTTTTTCCACCGCTGCCCCGAAGTCGAATGGCACGTGCTGGGCGAAGGCTTCACCTGGGACACCCAAAACCGTGAGCGCGACATCCAGACGGCACGCGCCGGATGGGAAATCGCCCGCAAGATGCTGGCCGATCCCTCGTTTAACCTCGTCGTGCTCGACGAACTGACTTACACCATGAACTACGGCTACCTCGACGCCGATCAGGTATTAGCGGATATCGCTGCACGTCCGACCATGCAGCATGTGGTGGTCACCGGTCGTGCCGCGTCGCAAGCCCTGATCGATGCGGCCGACACCGTGACCGAACTGATGGACGTCAAACATGCCTGGCGGGCGGGGATCAAGGCACAGCCCGGCATCGACCTTTGATGCAGTCGGCTTGCCCGGCGCTTTTCATCAGCGCCCCGGCCTCCAACCAGGGTAAAACCACCATCACCGCCGCCCTGGCGCGCCTGCATCGCCGCCAAGGTCTTAAAGTGCGCGTATTCAAGACCGGCCCCGATTTTCTCGATCCCATGATATTGCGTCAGGCCTCTGGCCAGCCCGTTTATCAACTCGATTTGTGGATGGGCGGGGAGGCGCATTGCCGCCAATTGCTGGCCGAAGCGGCCAAGGAGGCCGACCTGATCCTCGTCGAAGGCGTGATGGGCTTGTTCGACGGCAACCCCAGTAGCGCCGATCTCGCCCGCACATTCGGTATCCCGGTATTGGCCGTTGTCGACGGCTCTGCCATGGCGCAAACCTTTGGGGCAGTGGCTTACGGCTTGGCAAACTATCGGCTGGACGTGCCGTTTGCCGGGATACTGGCCAACCGCATCGGCGGCGCATATCACGCCCAACTGCTGGCAGAAAGCATGCCGGAAGCCCTGCATTTTTACGGCGCCGTGGCGCGCGATGCCGCCATAGAACTGCCGCACCGACACCTCGGATTACTGCAAGCCGAAGAAATCGCCGATCTGGAATCCCGGCTGGAACGTACGGCCGATGCCTTGCAACAGACCGAGCTTGCCTTACTGCCTCCGGCCGTGGAATTCGCTGCGCAACCCGTACCCGCACTGCGGCCCTTGCTGCAAGGCGTCCGCATCGCCGTTGCGCGCGATTCGGCATTTGCCTTTCTATATCAGGCCAATCTCGACGTGCTGCAAGCGATGGGCGCGGAACTGCTTTTCTTCTCACTGCTGACCGATCGCGTACTCCCTGCAGCCGACAGCCTGTACCTGCCCGGCGGATACCCTGAACTGCATTTGGCTCAGCTATCCAGCAACCAAGCCATGCAAGACGCCATCCGCGCCCATCATGCCGCAGGCAAACCCATACTCGCGGAATGCGGCGGCATGCTTTACCTACTGGAGTCGCTGACGGATCACGCGGGGCTGTGCGGCAATATGGTTGGCCTGGTTCCCGGGCAGGCCATCATGCAAAAGCATCTCACCGCACTGGCCTTGCAAAGCGTTGCGCTGCCCGAAGGCGAGTTACGCGGACACACTTACCATCATTCGCAGTTGGAATGCCGTGCGCAACCCATCGCTCATGGCCATTGCCCCAACGGCGGCAAAACCGCCGAAGCGGTATTTCGCGATGGCCGGTTGGCGGCTTCCTACGTGCATTTTTATTTCGCCTCCAACCCCGAGGCGGCTGCAAAACTGTTTTTGCCATGAGCGACACCCCGCACCCATTTAGCGCAGCCGAACGCGCAGCCGTCTACCGCGCCATCGCCGAGCGCCGCGACATGCGCCACTTCCGGCCGGATCCGGTCGATCCCGCAGTGCTGCAACGCCTGCTGGTAGCGGCCCATCAGGCTCCCAGTGTCGGCCTGATGCAACCCTGGCGCTTTTTGCGCATGACCGAACCCGGTCTGCGCCAGAAAATCCATGGGCTGGTCGAGGAAGAGCGGCAATGCACCGCCAGCGCTCTGGATGACCGCGCGCAGGAATTCCTCAAACTCAAGGTCGAAGGCATCCTCGAATGCGGCGAATTGCTGGTGGCCGCACTCATGGACGGCCGCGAACGCCATATCTTCGGTCGCCGCACCTTGCCGGAAATGGATCTCGCCTCAGTCGCCTGCGCCATCCAGAATCTATGGCTGGCCGCGCGAGCAGAAGGCCTGGGCTTGGGCTGGGTGTCGATTTTCGACCCTGAGGCCTTGGCCCGATTGCTCAACATGCCGGCCGGCGCCAAGCCCGTTGCCATCCTTTGCCTCGGCCATGTCGATGCGTTTTATCCTGCCCCCATGCTGGTGCTGGAAGGCTGGACTCAAGCCCGCCCGCTGGAAGAACTGGTCTACACTAATCAATGGGGAGAAAAATGATCCCGCAACGCATCGTTTGCCTCACTGCCGAAACCACCGAAGTGCTCTATTTGCTGGGCGAACAGGACCGTATTGCCGGGATTTCCGGCTACACCACCCGCCCGGCCCGTGCCCGGCGCGAAAAACCCAAGGTAGCCGCCTTTACCAGTGCCAAGATTGATAAAATCCTGGCGCTGCAGCCCGATCTGGTACTGGGCTTCTCCAACCTGCAAGCCGATATCGCCGCCGAACTCATCCGCGCCGGGGTTGAGGTCCATGTGTTCAACCAGCGCTCGGTGGCGGAAATCCTGCGCATGATCACCACGCTAGGCTCGCTGGTCGGCACGCAGGATAAGGCGGCCACGCTGATTACCGAACTGGAAAGCACCATTGCCAGTGTCAGGCAAAGCGCCGCCAAGCTGCCGAAGCGCCCTCGCGTGTATTTCGAAGAGTGGAATGAACCCCTGATCACCGGCATCCGCTGGGCATCTGAGCTGATCGAGATTGCCGGGGGAGAAGACTGTTTTGCCGAACTCTCGCGTTACCCATCGGCCAAAGACCGCATTCTCGCCAATAGCGATGCGGTGCTTGAACGTATGCCCGACATCATCATCGGCTCGTGGTGCGGTAAAAAATTCCAGCCCGAGCAGTTAATCGCTCGCTCTGGCTGGTCGGCTATCCCTGCTGTGCAGCATGGCATGCTGTTCGAAATCAAATCCGCCGACATCCTGCAACCGGGGCCCTCGGCCATCACTCACGGCTTAACGCAAATGCAGGCCATCATCCAGCAATGGGGAGCACGTCAGACATGAAAACCTTCGTCCTCGGCGGTGCACGCTCCGGCAAAAGCGCCTATGCCGAAAAGCTGGCAACGGCTAGCGGCCTGCCTGTTACCTACATCGCCACCGCGCAAGTCTACGACACCGAATTCGAGCAGCGCATCGCCCATCACAAAACCCGTCGCCCAGCCGAGTGGGGGGTGGTGGAAGAACCGTTCTTTCTCACAGACACCTTGCGCCGACACGCAGCGCCAGATTGTTGCTTGCTGGTGGATTGCCTCACCCTGTGGCTCGCGCAGTGGATTTGCCAGGACTGCAACCCGCCGCAAGGAAAAAGCTGGGAAAACGAGCGCCAAACCCTGTTGGATATATTGCCCATCCTGCCGGGCCGGATCATCCTGGTTAGCAATGAAGTCGGCTTAGGCATTGTGCCGCTGGGTGAAATCAATCGGAAATTTCAGGATGAACAGGGGCGACTGAATCAGACTGTTGCGGCTGTGTGCGACAAGGCCGTGTTTATGGCGGCAGGGTTGCCGTTACACTTGAAATAATCCATACCGCATTGCAAATACAATGCAAAGGATTCCGGCATGAAAACTGCCACCAACTGCCTCCAATCAAGCATCGTTGTTCTCGGCAGGAATCATCGCGCGCGGCCTGGTGTCTCGCGATGAGGCAAAGTGCTTCGGGATCTCGGCTGAAGAAGCTCCTGAACCACCATGCTTCCTACCATGTCGCCCTGAACATTCACGGCGGTGCGGAAAGCATCCAACAGCCGGTCTATCGGCAGCAGGATGGCAATTGCTTCGGCAGGCAGCCCGACCGACTGTAGCACCATGACCATGGTGACCATGCCTGCGCTTGGGATGCCGGGTGCGCCCATCGCCGCGATCATGGCGGTAGCGAATACGATCATCTGCTGCATCAAATTGAGGTCTACTCCTACCAGATTGGCGACGAATAGCGCAGCTGCCGCTTCATAGAGCGCGGTCCCATCCATATTGACCGTCGCGCCCAGCGGTACGACGAAACCGGCAATTTCGGGCTTGACGTGCAGGCGCTGCTCTACGCAGCGCAGCGTGACTGGCAGCGTAGCGGAACTGGAGCTGGTAGCAAAGGCCGTTATCAGGGCTTCGCGTGCCTCTCGAAAGAAATACAGCGGGCCAATGCGGGTGACAGCGTAGAGCATCAACGGCAGCACAACCACGGCATGTAGGAGTGTGGTGCCGAGTACGACAGCCACGAATTTTCCCAAGCTTGCCAACAGTGCGGCATTTTGTGTTGCCACCAACTTGGCTAGCAGGGCCATGATGCCTAGGGGTGCGAGTTTCATTATCCAACCGACAACGCGCAGGCTGATTTCCAGGCTTTCCTGCAATAGGCCGAGGATGTTGCGATAGCGTTCGCCACCCATGACTAAGGCAATGCCGAGGAACAGCGCAAAAATGACGATGGCCAAGACATTGCCTTGTGCCAATGCGGCAAACGGATTCATGAACAGGCCATGCAGAAAGCTCTGGGCGAACTCGCCTAACGTCATGTGCCTGGCTTCGAAGTGCTGCATGGAGTCCTGAAATAGCGCGATATCCAAGCCCTTGCCTGGCGTGAACAGGTTTGCCGCCCCCATCCCCAGCAACATTGCCGTAGCCATTGAAAGCACAAAAAATCCTAGGGTCATGATCCAGACCCGGTGCATCTGCCGGTGCGTGCGCAGGTTGGCGACGCCGACCGCAATCGAGGTAAAGACCAGCGGTACCAGCACCATTTTGAGCAGATCGACAAACACAGTTCCGATCAATCCAGCTGTATAGAGCCCGCTTTGGGTGAGCGTTGAGGTACCGCCCAGCGATGCCATGCCCAAGCCCAACGCAATGCCAGCAAGTGCGCCGATCAGGATTTGTGCGTTGAGCGAGGGTGGTTTCATGCGACTACAGCGCGTTCCAATACGGCTCCGAAGAAGCCGTCCGTATTATGCTGGTGCGGCAGCAGTTGCAGATAGGGGCCGCTTTCGACGGCAACTTTGCCGTGCGCCAATACTTCTACGGCGTTGATGCAATGGAAATCGGGGTGCTGGGCGAGGAAGGCTTCGATAATGCCTTCGTTTTCTTCGCGCAATAGGCTACAAGTGGCGTACACCAGCCGTCCACCCGCTTTCACCAGACGTGCGGCAGAATCGAGGATGGATGCTTGCTTGACAGTCAGTTCGGCAATATCCATCTCGGTTTGACGCCATTTGAGGTCGGGGTTGCGGCGCAATGTGCCGAGGCCGCTGCAGGGTGCATCCACCAGTACGCGGTCGAATTTGCCGAACAGGCGTTTGAGTTTGGGGTCGCGCTCGCTGCCCAGCAACTGCGGATGTACGTTGGACAGACCGGAGCGTGCCATTCTGGGCTTGAGGTTGGCCAGCCTGCGTTCGGAAACATCGAATGCGTAAAGCCGCCCGGTATTGGCCATCTGGGCTCCCAGTGCCAAGGTCTTGCCGCCGGCGCCCGCACAGAAATCCGCCACCATTTCGCCGCGGCGTGGGGCAACGAGCAAGGCCAGCAACTGGCTGCCCTCATCCTGGACTTCGATGGTGCCATCCAGAAACAAGGGATGTTTATGCAGCGGGATTTTGTCAGTGAGCCGAATGCCAATGGAGGATAGCTGCGTGGCCTCGGCAGCGATGCCCTTGCTGCGCAATCGTTCCAGTACTGCGTCACGCTGGGCTTTTAAGGTATTTACGCGCAGATCGAGCGGTGCGCCTTGCTGCATGGTGCGGGCAAGCGTCAGCGCTTCGGCGTCGCCGTATTGCACAACCAGTCGGCCCCATAACCAATCGGGCAACTCGGCTTGAACGGCCAGAGGGAGATTGTCGGACGAGGTTGCCTTGAGTTCACGCAGCCATTCGAGTTCCGGCTTGCGCAGCAGAGGTTCCAGTTCGCGCGTGGCGATGCCGTTGAGCTTGAGCCAGCAGGCCAGCACCAGACGGCGTGGCGTGGCTTCCGGTGCGATATGTTCGAGAAAACGCCGCCGCCGCAGGATCGAGTAGAAGGTGTCCGCGATCAGGGCGCGATCATGCACGCCAAGTTTGCGATTGTCGCGAAACCAGGCAGAAAGGCGTCTATCGGCGGGGCCGCTGCCCTCAAGCAGTTCGGTAATGGCGGTAACGGTGTTTTCAAATTGTGATTTGCTGATAGCCATGTCGGTTACTGTTCGGTGATATTGAGTCGGGTGGCAATGAGGTCGATCGCGGCCCCATCCTTGTCTGTCTTGCGGATTCTGACCGGCAAGTGACGGTGATCCGCCGCCAGCCAGAGTTCGGTCTTTTCATCGCCATCGTTGGTCGTTCTGGCGATATGTACTGTGCGCAAGGTGCCTATTTTAGAGGCTAAAGACTCTTCGCCCTCGAATTCGTAAACATAGGTCTTCAGTTTTTTGCCGGTGACGATGTTGAGGCGCATGTCGTCCAGCGGCGGGATGAACATGAACTGGTACATAAAGCTCAAAAAATCTTGCGTTCCGGGCGGTAAATCCAGCACGTCAGTGCGTTTGCCGGTATCTAGCGTAACGCGGTTGGCTGCCCAGTCGAAATTGGCCAGTTGGCGTTTGCTGCCCGTGGTTTTCTGCTGAAAAGTGACGGGTTGCAGGCCGCTCGGGGTGATCAGGCCTTCGCTGTATTGTTCTATGCTGCCTGAGATGAACAGTACGACCGGCATGCTCATTTCGCCGGAAAGCTTGTAGTGCCCATCGTCGGTCAGTTCGAAAAGCTGTTTGCCGCTGCCCTTGCTGCCGTTGAATCCGGCAAATTCGATTTCCACGCGTTTGGGTGGAGATGGAATGGTAGTCGGCTCATCGGCAATTGGCATAAGTTCCGGAGCAGTTTCGGTAACTGGTAGCGGCTCGACCGGGGTTGCTGCAGCCTCAGGTTGAACAGGCCCCAATACTGGCTGAACAACCGGTTCTGGTGAAGGCGGTAGCGGCTCTGGCGGTGGCAATGGCTCCGCTAGTGGTTCTGAAGTAGATTTTCTGGCTTTGGCTGGTTTGGGTTGAGCTTTTGCGGCTGCTTTTGGTGCCGGTTTTTCTGTTGGTTTTTCAACTGATTTTTCCGCAGGTTTGGGCGGTGGTGGCGCCAGCGTAACTACGATATGGTCTTGATCCTGGGTCCAGTCCGGTAGACTGAATTCGGTGCCGGCGACCATCAACAGGTGCGCCAGCAGCGAGACCGACAGCGCCCACAGCAAACGACGGCCGGATAGCCAGCGCATGGTAGTTATTCGACACTCAAACTGGTGAGTACCTGCTCGATTCTGGCACCGTTGTCGTCGCGGAAAACGATTTTTGCCGGCAGGTAGTGTTTGTCGCGGGCAAGCCAAAGCTCTTTTTCGTCACCGCCTTCGGTCTTGACCACATTGGCAAGATGTATGGTCTTGAGTCCGCCGAGTACGTGGTCCAATGGCTCGTCGTGGCTGACGACACGGTATGGATAGCTGCGGAGTTTTTTGCCGGTGGTCACGGGCAAGGCGAAATCATCCCCGCTTGGCGCTCGAAACATGAACTGGTAGCCAAAACTGGCAAGATCCTGTGTGCCGGTTTCCAAATCGACCACGGTGGTTTGCTTTTTACCGATCAGCGACAGTTTCTTCGCATCCCAGTCGAAAGTCGCCACAATCGGCTTTTTTTCGCCCTGCTGCTGTTCGAACCGTGCCGGTTTCAGACCGTCGGCGGTTACTTCACCCTCGCTGGTTAGCTTGCGCACGCCAAATAGCGCATAAACGCCGATGCCCTTGGTCAGGCTCTGGAGCTTGTAGCGGCTGCCTTCCTGCTGATAGGTTTCGGTCACGGTTGCAAACGGCTTGCCATCGCGTGTGGCTTCGTACACCGCAGTCACCTTCTGAGGCGGGGCTGCGAGCGCAAGACTGCTAACTAGCAAAAACAGTAATGGAAACAGTTTTTTCATGCAGGCTTAACGCATCAGGCTGGCTGCAGGACGACGGTCTGCTCTTCGTTTTCAGCCCGATTACGGATTCTGCCGATGGCGAATACGGTTTCGCCTTCCGCTTGCAGCAGCGATTTGGCGCGTTCCGCATCCGTAGCGGACACGATGACCACCATACCGATTCCGCAGTTGAACGTGCGGTGCATTTCGCCGTGTGTGACGTTGCCTTGGGTTTGCAGCCATTGGAACAATGGCGGTAGCCCCCAGGTCTTGCCGTCAATCTCCGCCATCAGATGCTGTGGCAGTACGCGAGGTACGTTGCCGGTCAGCCCGCCGCCGGTAATGTGCGCCATGCCCTTGACCGGCAGCGCTGTCAGCAGCTTGAGCAACGGCTTCACGTAGATGCGCGTCGGCGCCATCACTACATCGCGGAACGGTTTGCCGTGGAAGTCGGCATCCATGCTGATGCCGGAAATATCGATCAGCTTGCGTACCAGCGAGTAGCCGTTGGAATGCGCGCCGCTGGAAGCCAGCCCCAGCACCACGTCGCCTTCGGCAATTGTCGAGCCGTCGATGATGGCTTCCTTGTCTACGGCACCCACCGCAAAACCTGCCAGGTCGTATTCGCCTGCCGGGTACATGCCCGGCATTTCGGCCGTTTCGCCGCCGACCAGCGCACAACCTGCTTGTTCGCAGCCTTCGGCAATGCCCTTGATGACTTGCGCAGCGGTACCGACTTCCAGCTTGCCGCAGGCAAAATAATCGAGGAAGAACAGCGGTTCGGCGCCCTGTACCAGAATGTCGTTGACGCTCATCGCCACGAGGTCGATGCCGACGGTATCGTGCTTGTTCAATTGGAAAGCCAGCTTGAGCTTGGTACCCACGCCGTCGGTACCGGAGACCAGCACCGGGTTCTTGAATTTCTTCGGCACTTCGAACAACGAGCCGAAACCGCCGATCCCGGCCAGCACTTCCGGCCGCATGGTACGTTTGGCAAAGGGTTTGATGTCTTCGACCAGTGCGTCACCGGCATCAATATCGACGCCCGCGTCGCGGTAACTGATGGAAGGTTTATTGGGTTCGGAAGCGCTCAAGTTGTGTTCTCGCTTTTGGCAGGATAAATTACGGAATTGAATCAAATGTAATTTTACCATCCCATGCGAGATAACGGCGTAAGCGTTCCACTCCTGACCTGGCTGACCCCTCTGGCGATTTTTCTGGGGCTGCTATGGTTGCTATCCCCCATTCTCGCGCCTTTTATGGGGGGTATCATTCTTGCCTATATCTGCAGCCCGCTGGTGGCACGGATGGAAGCTCGACGGATTCCACGCAGTGCGGGTGCTGCGCTGACCTTGCTGTTGCTGATCGGCCTGTTTGCCGGGCTGGTACTGATCATCGTGCCGCTGGTGCAGCATGAAACCAATCTACTCATCGACCGCCTGCCCGTATATTTCGACTGGCTCAAACAAAAAGCCGTGCCTTGGCTGCAAGCGCATTTTGGTGTCGATGCTACGGTGGATGCCGACCGAATCAAGGCGTTCGTCACTAGCCATCTGAAAAATGCGGGCAATCTGGTCATGCTTGCCTTGCCGTCAATCAAATCCGGCGGGCTAGCGCTGATCGGCTTTGTGACCACGCTGCTGCTGGTGCCGGTAGTGCTGTTCTATGTGCTGAGGGATTGGGACAGTTTGTTGCTGCGCATCGATTATTTGATCCCCCGCCGCTGGCATGTCAAAGCAGTGCTGATCGGGCGTGAAATCGACCAAGTGCTGTCGGAATTCTTGCGTGGTCAGATTGCCGTCATGTTGGTTATGTCGGTTTACTACGTCGTGGCGCTGCATGTTGCCGGGCTGGAGTTTGCATTGCCCATCGGCCTTGTCACCGGACTGCTGGTGTTCATTCCTTATCTCGGTATGGCAACCGGACTGGTCCTCGCTGTGCTGGTCGGCCTGATGCAGTTCCAGGGCGTAGGCGGCTTGTTGCCCATGCTCATCGCTTTCGGTATCGGGCAGTTGCTCGAAGGCATGGTGGTTACGCCGTTTCTGGTGGGCGAGCGCATTGGTCTGCACCCGGTTGCAGTCATCTTCGCTTTGCTCGCATTCGGCCAACTCTTCGGCTTTTTTGGTATCCTGCTTGCCCTGCCCGTCAGTGCAGCCTTGCTGGTAGGACTGCGCCACCTGCGTGGCTATTACCTTGACAGTAACTTTTACAAACGGTCTTAGTTTTTAACAACGAGTGAAACAGCTTTTACTGGATATCGCGCCGACACCCAGGCCGTCGTTGGATAATTTTGTTCCCGGCCGCAATGTCGAGTTGCTGGCTGTGCTGCGGACGCTACCTGAAAATGAAGCAGGTAAGCGCACGCTCTACCTGTGGGGGCCGTCCGGTAGCGGTCGCAGCCATTTGCTCGATGCAACTGCCGATTATTTTTCGCAGCGCGGTCTCGGGGTTCAACACGCCAATGGCCGTGAGTGGGAAGGTTTGAATACCAGCGACCTGGTCATTCTTGACAACGTCGAACGGCTGGATGCCGAGGCGCAGATTGCAATGTTCAACCTGTTTAACCAGCTACGCGATGCAGGCCGGTGCCTGCTGGTTTCCGGCACTTGTGCCCCCAGCCGACTGGAGTTGCGCGACGATCTCAAAACTCGGTTGGGCTGGGGCTTGGTGTTCCAACTGCTGGCATTGGACGACACAGAAAAAACCCAGGCATTGCAACAGCATGCGGCAGATCGTGGGTTTCAGTTGGCGACTGATGTGTCGGACTATTTGCTGCGTCATGTGCGACGCGATCTGCCGACGTTGATGAATATGCTGGATGCACTCGACCAGTGGTCGCTTATGGCAAAAAAACCCGTGACTGTACCTTTGCTACGACAATTGCTGCAGTTGCCTTTGAAGCTGGATTAAGGCGTCCGGCAAAGTATAAGCATTTACGGATATGCTAAAATTTCCCCGGTTTTATTATTAAGGTAGAACGTAATGTCAGGTTTTCAGGAAATAGACGCTGCCGAGTTGCATGACATGCTGGCAAATGAATCACCGCCGATATTAGTGGATGTACGTAATGACGACGAGGTGGCACGTAGTGGCATTATTGCCGGTGCGAAACACATCCCCTTGCATCTCCTGCCCACCCGTTTCGATGAACTGGATGGTGACGTGTCTATCGTATTCTATTGTCATGCGGGCGTGCGTTCGGCACAAGCCTGTGCTTTCATGGCAAGCAAGGGGTGCGAAAGCCTTGTCAGCCTGCGCGGCGGGGTGATGGCCTGGGCGAATGCCGGCTACTCGTTCCAACTTAAGAAATAAGGAATAAGCAAATGGAATTCGATAAAGAAATGGATGCGCGCGGTCTTAACTGCCCGCTACCTATCCTGCGTTGCAAAAAGGCGCTGGCCGAAGTCAACCCCGGACAAGTCCTCAAAGCGCTAACGACTGATCCCGGCTCGGTCAAGGATTTCCAGGCATTCTGCAAGCAAACCGGCAATGAGCTGCTGTCTTTTGCCGAAGGTGATGCCGAATACACCTTCTTCATCCGTAAGCGGGTATCATGAAAAAACTCGCGCTCATCGCGAGCAAGGGCACCTTGGACTGGGCCTATCCGCCTTTTATTCTCGCCTCGACAGCGGCCGCTCTGGGTTACGAGGTTTCTATCTTCTTTACCTTCTACGGGCTTACCTTACTCAAAAAAGATCTTGACGAACTCAAGGTTTCCCCACTCGGTAACCCTGCCATGCCGATGCCTGTCCCCATGCCTAATCTGGTGCAAATACTACCGGGTATGGAAAACATGGCTACTATGATGATGAAGCAGAAAATCAAGGACAAAGGCGTCGCATCCATTGCCGAACTGCGCGAACTCTGTCTGGAAGCGGGTGTGCGTTTCATCGCCTGTCAGATGACGGTTGACCTGTTCGACTTCAAGCAAGAAGACTTTATCAGCGGTGTGGAATTTGGTGGTGCGGCGACATTCTTCGAATTTGCCGGTGAGGCTGATGTGAGTTTGTTTATTTAACCCGGATAATCCATCGGGGTGCGAGATGATGGCAAGTCGGATTGACAGGCTTGTTGGTTGAAAGAAGTGTTAGTCGTATCATCAGACCGCGGAGAAATTCAACCTGTCGATTTGTTAAATTAACTTCAGATGTCACCGACAAATTATATAGATAACAACCAACTGCATGCAGCTTGAACGGATTCTTCACAGCCAGGGTTTTGGCACTCGTAAACTTTGCCGTATTCTGGCCCGCTCGGGCCGGGTGACAATTAACGGTCGTGCATGCATAGACCCCTTTGAAGATTTTGCGACAGCCAACCTTCAGTTTGGTATCGACGGTGAAGTCTGGCAATTCAACGAAAAAGCCTATGTCATGCTGAACAAGCCTGCCGGTTACGAGTGCTCGCAAAAAACCATCCACCACCCCAGCATCTACACTTTGCTGCCCCCGCCACTGCGCGAGCGCGGATTGCAATCCATCGGGCGGCTGGATGAAGACACGACCGGCTTGCTGCTGTTCTCGGACGATGGGCAATTTATCCACCGCATGGGATCACCCAAATGGAAAGTACCCAAGCTGTATGAAGTGACGACCAGGCACGCGGTGGATGAGAAGCAAATCGCCATGCTCAGGCAAGGCGTTAAGCTAAATGACGAAGAAGGCCAGATTGCGGCACTGGATTGCGTTGCGATAGATACGCATGGCATGCACCTTACGCTGGGCGAGGGCAAGTATCATCAGGTGAAGCGTATGGTGGCTGCCGCAGGCAACCGCGTTGAGGCATTGAAGCGCATCGCCGTCGGCCGCCTCGCCCTGCCTGATGATCTGGCGTTGGGCGAGTGGCGCTGGTTGAGCGACGACGATCTGGAAAATCTGCGTGGGTAATTACAGACCCAGAAGCTTGTTGAGTTTTTTCTTGGCTTTTTCTTCCGGGGTAAGCTTGGGCTTGGCTTCCGGTGCCGGTTGCGCCGGAACTGCCTGATCGGCTGGTGCGGTTTGCGCGGGTACAGGCTGCGCAGTTTCGGTCGGCGTTGCCGCCTTCTTGCCACCTAGCAGGCCTTCCAACGCACCGGCTTTGTCCCCGCCAATCAGTTTCTGTACGGCCTCACCCTTACTTCCGGCAACATTGCCCAGCAAATTCTTCTTGGCGATCTCGGTACCGATCGCGCTGAAGTCGATGCCGTATTTTGGGTCGGAAAACGTGCCGGTCAGCTTTACCGGAAAAGTCAGCCCGTTGAGTGCACCAAGATCCGAACCCCCTTGGCCTTTGAGCGTGGCAACCACGGTAGGTTTGGCAACGTAACTCAGCTGTTCGTTGCCGATGTCGATGTCGCCGCTGCCGGTCACGCGCAACAGGGGCGACTTCATGCTCAAGTCGTCGTTATGCGCAACACCATTGGCGATTTTGAAACTTGCCGTCATCTCGCTGAAATCCGTGCGTTTTTTCTGGTCAGCACCCAGCGAATTGCCCTTGAAGCTGAATTTGCTCTTGATGTCGCGTACTGTCCCGGCAATATCGATGCCTTTCACCGCGCCATCAGCCAGCACCACCGCCGCCGTACCGCCCAGCGCTTTCTTGAGCGCACCGACCGTCGCACCCTGCGTTTTCACATCCACCGCCAGCGTGCCTCGACCTTCCAGCATGTCGTTGTTGATGGCATCTACCAGCAACGGGCCGATGTTGATGCCTTTCATATCCTGCTTGAGCGCGATGGCCGGGGTCGCGCGCGCATCCACATTGAGCGAACCGGCCATACTGCCGTCATACAGGTTGGCGGAAAACGGCGATAACGCCACCAAACCATCGGCCGCCTTGAGGTTAACATTCACATTGCTGGTCTTGATGTTGGCGATCTTGAGCCAGCCCACCTTGGCCTCGCCGCTGGCATTGAGTGTTTTCAGCGCAGAAAGATCAAGCGGGGTGTCGTTGGCAGATTTGGCGGCCGCCGGTTCAGACTTGGTGACATAGCGATCGGCATCGAGCTTGTCGATGTTCACGTTGAAGCTGAATACCGGGTTTTCGAGACGCGTGATACCAAGGCTGGCCCGGATTTGGCTGTCATCCACCTTGGCCGCGAAAGGGTCCACAGCGAGCTTCTGGCCATCGGCCTTTACGTCGATGCGGATGTTGGAAGCATTGATCTTGCCCGATTTCAGGCTGCCGATACGCAAGCTGCCTTCGGCATTGAGCGCCTTGAGGGCTGACAGGTCGAGCGGCTTGGCCGGGCCGGATGTAGCAGCCGGTTTAGCCTCACCGGCCGGGGCATAGCGATCGGCGTCGATGCGGTCGATGTCGATATCGAATACGTAAAGCGGCTTCTCGAAATGCCTGATGCCCGCACTGCCCTTGATCTGGCTATCGTCCAGCTTTAACGACAACGGGCTCACCATCAGCTCCTTGCCGTCCGCCTTCACCGCCAGCGCCAGATTGGATACCCGGTATTTGTCGTAGGCAATCGCGCCCACATTGAGCTTGCCTTCGGCCAGCACATTTTTCAGCGCAGACAAGTCGGCAGGTTTAGCCGGGCCGGGTTCAGCCTTGGCTTCCTTCTTGGGGCCAAGAATCTTGTTGAGATCAAGCTGGTCGGCGGTAAGGTTGAACTTGACGTTGGGCTGCTTGAAGCCCGTCACGGCCACGTCGCCCTTGAGCTTGCTGCCGTCGACACTGGCATCCAGCCTGATCTTGGCTTGTTCCTGCTTGATATCGGCATGCGCGGCCACGTTGAAGCTGGCTTTCATCGCACCATTGGGCAGCGCCGGATCCTGCACGTCCACATTGCCGGCCAGCTTGGGCAGGTCGAACACGAGGTTTTCCAGGTTGCCGGAGAACGGCGAGCTGAACTTGCCCGCAATGCTGCGCGCGCCCTGTTTGCCGGAAATATCCCCGGTAATGCCGCTGCTCTGGAAAGCCTTCGGCGAGCCCTTGAGGTTGGCAATCGTCAGCTTGGCAGACAACGTGTTGCCCCCTTGGGTCTGGGTGAAATTGAGGCGTGCCTCCTTGCCGCTCACCTCGTCCTTTTTCGCGGTCAGGCTGGGGGCATCAAGTTCGATATCCAGCGCCTTGCCCGCCTGGTCCGCTTTGGCAGTGAGCTTGAGACCATCCACGGTGAATTCCATCTGCTCCGGTTTGGCATCGAGATCTCCGGACAACGCCAAATCCAGATTTTTCATGCTCGCCACATCGCCCTTCACTGTCAGCAGCATGCCCTTGGCACCATACTGCTTCTTCTCGGTATCGGCCAGCAGCGTACCCTTGAAGCCGATATCCGCATCCAGTGCAGGCTGATCGCCCTTGGCGTGGAATTTGGCATCGAGATCGATGGGCTGGTTTTTCGCCACGTGACCGGTCTGGATGTTGGCCTGGTCTATGGCCAGGTAGCGGCCGCCCATTTCGTCGGTGAGCGAAACCGCGGCATTGGTCACACGAATGCCGTCGATATCGAACTTGATTTCCTGAGACTCTTCTTCCTTGCTCATCAGGTCGTCGAAATTGGTGGTGCCATCCTTGTGGCGCACGATGTCGGCCTTGGCACCGTCGATGTAGATGGTGTCGATGACCAACTGCTTTTGCAGCAAGGGCATTACGGCGACGAACACCTTGGCGCTCTGCATCGCTGCGAATTCCTTGTCGCCCTTATGTTCCGACAGCGATATCTTGCCAAGATCAGCGCCCAGTTTGGGCCAGAAGGCAAGCTTGATATCACCCTCGATATTTAGCGTACGCTCTTTTTTCTCCTTGACCATTTTTACGATCATGGGCTTGTAATCGTTAGGGTTGAAGGTCATCATCAGCACTGCCAGTGCTACGGCAATCAGCCCGACAAACCCGCCGATACCGATCAACCCGAATTTGAGAGCCTTATTCATATTTTCACCCTCCAAAATAATGTATTGCTTCCGTGCCGAATACCCAAAGCATAACGAAAAATACACTGAAATAGATGACCGTCACCGCTAGCCAGAAAAAAGCGACGAATACCATCAGGCCATCCTCTTCCAGTTCGCCGATGCCGTAAAACAGAATTGCCAGCCCCGGCAATATGTTGTTAAGCGGCAATACACCAAATGGGATCGCCATCAAAGCACCTGCTGTCAGCAGAATAAAGCCGCCGATTTTCTGGCCCTGCCTGCCTTGGACCAAATAGCTGTAGCGCGGTTTGCTAAACTTTCGGCAGAAACCCATAACCTTGAGGCAGACATTGGCTATCACGCGCCACAGCCGTTCGCTCAACGCGACCTGCCGGACTTTTTCCGGCAATACCGGTGCCTCGTGTCCTTGCATCAACTGCCAGCCCAGTGTCGCAAAGGCCATCCCACCGATCACCGTTAGCGGTCCCAGAGGCACTGGCTGCAAAAAGGGCAGCACGAGGATGATGGCAATGAATGCATAGGCAGCCTCATCCAGCGTGTCAATGGCGTCGCCTAATGTTAAATGTCCGCCTTTTGCACGCTCGGCAAAACCATTCAGGCTCTCAACGAGCGTTTGATAGTTGCACATGCTATTGCCAGAAATAAGCCAGAACGATTGCGCCGAACATGATGCGATACCATGCAAAAACTACAAAATTATGGTGCGCCACATAGCGGAGCAACCCTCGCACCACCAGTAGCGCACTGAAAAATGCCGTGATGAAACCGACAGCGAAGATGGGCAAATCTGTCATATGGAGGTCACCGTAGCTCTTGTAGACATCCAGCGTGGTTGCCGCACACATGATAGGAATCGCCAGGAAAAACGAAAACTCCGTCGCCACCTTGCGGTCCAGCCGAAATATCACCCCGCCAAGAATGGTTGCACCCGCGCGCGACACCCCGGGTATCAGCGCGACTGACTGGGCAAAACCGACCTTGAGTGCGTGCTTCCAGTCCATGTCGTCCAGCGCATGGGTATCCGGGGCTGGCGCATATTTCTCGATTACCAGAATGGCCATGCCGCCGATGATCAGCGCAATCGCAACCGTGACTGGCGAGAAGAGATATTGTTTGATGGCGTTATGGAACACCAGACCCAGCACGGCAGCGGGCAAAAAAGCCACAAGTAAGTTGAGTGCGAATCGTTGCGACGCAGCCTCTGATTTCATGCTCACGAGTACATGCCCGATTTTTGCCCGGTATTCCCAACACACGGCCAGAATGGCGCCGAGTTGAATGACAATTTCGAACACCTTGCCGCGCGCATCGTTAAAATTGAGCAGATCCCCCGCGATGATCAGGTGTCCGGTGCTGGACACAGGGAGGAACTCGGTCGCCCCCTCGACAATACCGAGTAGAAATGCCTTGAATAGCAGCAGAAGATCCATGAAAGTGTCCGGTGAAATCGGGGCATTATACCCAAGGCAGGCGTCAGTATCTGCGTGGTCACTTCAACTATCGCCGAACAGCACGAACGACTCTTGCGGTCAACGTTTACCGGGGTGGTGACTTGGCGCGTGCTGAACGGATTTCAGCTTGTCGGATCAACCCTTGTGAGGGCAGTTTTGCCGAATACAATCAGCATAGATATGCAAGGAGTGCTCGCGAATAGAAAAACCACGTTCGCCAGCAACCTGCCGTTGGCGAACTTCAATCTCATCGTCACAGAACTCCTCGACATGGCCGCACTGCATGCAGACGATATGGTCGTGATGCCCGCCCTGATTGAGTTCAAACACCGCCTTATCGCTTTCGAAGTGATGCCTGGCCAGCAAGCCGGCCTGCTCGAACTGGGTCAACACGCGGTATACCGTTGCCAGCCCGACATCCTCGCCGCTGGACAATAGAATACGGTAAACATCGTCAGCTGAAAGATGGCGCTGCTGGCTGTTTTCGAACAGCGCCAGTACCTTAAGTCTCGGCAAGGTTGCCTTGAGGCCGACGTTTTTGAGTTCCTTTGGTTCGCTCATGGTGCTCAATATACACCCAAATCACAACTTTTTACGCGGTGCAGAACGTTTCTGGATTTCCTGCGGCCGAAGATTGGCGGCCAATTTATCGAGTACGCCGTTGACATACTTGTGCCCATCGGCGCCACCGTAGCGCTTGGCCAGTTCGATGGCTTCGTTAATCGCAACGCGGTAGGGAATATTTGCGTCAAATGCCAGCTCATAAGTTGCAATGCATAAAATGGCATGCTCGATCGGGCTGAGTTCACCCACTTTACGGTCGACAAACTCACCGATCTTGTTATCCAGCCCTTCCAGATTTTCAGTTACACCGCGAATCAAGGTGCTGCAATAAACTTGATCGGCGCGTGCATAGTCGCTTTCTTCCGCAAGATTTTTCAGGACAGCTTGCGTACTGTTGCCGCTGAGAAAATGCTGGTAAATGCCTTTAAGCGCCAATTCGCGCGACAGGCGGCGATTGCCCGCAGGCTTGCTTTCCTTTTCTGTCATACGCGCCTCAGCAGATTGACCATTTCAATCGCACATTGTGCGGCTTCTGCACCCTTGACCGACATGCGACTCAACGCCTGATCGTCATCTTCAGTCGTGAGAATGGCGTTAGCCACCGGGACGCCGGTTTCAAGCTGGACCTCGGATACGCCTTTTGATGATTCGTTGGCAACAATTTCAAAGTGGTAGGTCTCGCCGCGAATTACTGCGCCTAAGGCCACCAGCGCATCAAAACGGCCGCTCTTGGCCATCTTGAGCAAGACCAATGGCGACTCCAGTGCGCCGGGTACCGTGACTAGCGTAATGTCACCATCTGCCACCCCTAGCCGATGCAACTCGTTGATGCAGGCTGAGAGCAAGCCGTCGCCCACATCCTTATTAAATCGGGACAGCACAAGGCCTATGCGCAAACCCTTGCCGTTAAGGTCAATATTCAGTTCTGTCATTTCCGTTTCCTTATGGTGCGCGATATGGCTTGGCGTGCACCAAATGCGCACTCCAGTTGTCGCTGTAGAGCCTGACTAATTTTTCATTGCCTCGTAGCAGCAGTACATTCTCTGCATTTCTGTGCTGCGCGGCATTGGTGAAGTTAAAGCTGCCTGTCACCAGGACAGCGGTAGCCAATCCCGTATCAATCATGATGGACTTGTTGTGCGCCGATTGATGATCTCCATCAAGCCAGACTGGTACTCCCGCCCTGGCCATCATCGTCACTTTGCTGCCTTGTATTCTTTCCGTCTGCTCACGGTCGGCAATTATCTTTACCTCGATCCCTCGTTTGTGGACGGCGATCAGCGCATTGGCAATGCCTTTATGCGTGAAAGAAAACGCTTGTACCAGCACCTGTTTTTTTGCCTGGCTGATCGCAGCCACAATTATTTCGGCTGCGTTGTTGCCCGGCGTAAAAACCACTTCTACGGTTCCGACTGCGGGCAATACGGTGCGGTCGTCCTTGTCGGCCGCAAAAAACGCCAACGCATGGTCGCCAATTCCCAGCAACGATGCCGCCAGTAGCCAACATGAAACTTTGCGCACAATAAAAAGCGGGCGCCGGCAAGGGAGGTTTGTCGATTGGCTCATGAGGGTTGGCTGATTCTACCACGCCCCCTCCGGGCTCTCCAGCCAAAACCATTTGAGACTTGCTCACAACAATCAAAGCGCGCTTCCGATGGGTTGATTTCACAATAACGCCAACGATAAAAAGACAGGGATATCGCGAATGTTGTTGAAAACATTAATGATAACCTTTATCATTCGCGTAAGTGAATACGCGTAAAGACTCCATCTCAATGAAAGCCGCCCTGCTACTGCTTCTACCGTTATCCGTTAGCGCAGCCGACACCGAATTCAATCTGACCATCAAAGACCACCGTTTTCAGCCGACCGAACTGACTGTTCCTGCCGACAAGAAAGTCAAGCTGGTCGTAGAGAATCAGGATGCAACACCAGAAGAGTTCGAAAGTCATTCGCTTAACCGCGAGAAAGTCATCACCGGCAATAGCGAAGCCATCATCCATATTGGTCCGCTGGAGCCAGGTCGCTACCCGTTTTTTGGCGAATTCAACCAGGCAACCGCCCAGGGCGTGATTGTCGCGAAATAGGAGTTGCCATGTTTGGAACCGCGGTCATCGTTTTTCGTGAAGTTCTGGAGGCTGCCATCATCATTGGCATTGTTGCTGCTGCCACGCGCGATGTGCCGGGGCGCACGCGCTGGCTGGTGGCCGGGTTGTTGGCAGGGCTGGTTGGATCCGGCATTGTCGCCGCTTCGACCGATGCCATCGCTGCGTTTGCCAGTGGCGTTGGACAGGAGCTGTTCAACGCCATCGTTCTTGGTGTTGCAGTGCTCATGCTGGCTTGGCATAACATCTGGATGGCGACGCATGGCAAGGAACTCGCCGCGCATGCTCGCAGCATTGGCGCCAATATCCGCGAAGGCCGTAGCGAATGCTCGATTCTGCTTGTTGTGGTCGGCTTGGCTGTGTTGCGCGAAGGCTCGGAAACCGTGCTGTTTCTCTATGGCATTGCCGCCTCGGAAGGCAGCGGGCTTTCGTCCATGATGCTGGGTGGATTGGTCGGTGTGCTTGCCGGTGTTGCAGTCGGTTATGCCATCTACTCAGGATTGTTGCGCATCCCGATGCGCTGGTTCTTTGCTGCAACGAGTGTGCTGGTGCTGCTGCTGGCTGCCGGCATGGCCTCGACTGCTGCTCGCTTCCTGATCCAGGCCGATCTGATTCCCAGTCTGGCCTCTCCGCTGTGGGATACGTCGGCAATTCTTCCGGAGCAATCGTTGCCTGGCATGCTGTTGCATAGCCTGGTTGGCTACGATGCTCAGCCCACTGGTATGCAAATTATCTTTTATGTCACCGTCGCAAGTGCAATAGCGCTTGGTATGAAATGGGCCAATCGGTCGCAATAGATGTCATGAATCGGGAGCGCTCTGAATGTCGTTTGCCATTTGTGGTCGGCGACGCGGCATCCAGCCTGCTTTGCTGAATACAGGCGACTCCAATCGCGAGCCGTCGAACAGCTTCACTTCAATTTAAATAAAGGGAATGTAAAAATGAAACTCAACGGAATTTTATCCACGATCACCTTGCTCGGGGCAGTCAGTGTCGTGTACGCGGCCGAGTACCCCATCGGCACGCCGCAACAGCGCGCAGGCATGGAAATTGCGGCAGTCTATCTGCAACCGGTGCTGATGGAGCCGGACGGCATGATGGCCAAGCCGGAAGACGCCGATGTGCACATGGAGGCCGATATCCATGCGCTAGCCAACAACCCCAACGGGTTCGAAGAGGGTGCATGGATCCCCTACCTGGTGATTAAATACGAAATCACTAAGCTGCCGGAAGGCAAGGTCATCAGCGGCGATTTCATGCCCATGGTGGCCAACGACGGCCCGCATTACGGCGACAACATCAAGCTGATGGGGCCGGGCAAGTACAAGGTCAAGTACAAAATTTCGCCTCCCAGCGCCAATGCCCATGCACATTTTGGTCGGCATACCGATCGCCAGACCGGCGTGCGCCCATGGTTCAAGCCCTTCGACGTGGAATACGAGTTCACCTATGTCGGCATCGGCAAAAAGGGTGGTTACTAAATTATGCGCAAACTTCCTTTGGTCGCCGCCGTACTGGCAGCCATCGCCATGCCGGCCGAGGCTAACGACCCCAATATGCAGGATTTGCTGAACGAAATAAAACAGCTTTCGGGCCGTATGGCGGCGCTGGAGCAGGACAACGCGCAGTTGCGCAAGCGTTTGGAATCGCAACCGGCGGCCCCGGCATTGGCCGATCGGGTCAAGGCGCTGGAAGACAGCAACGCTAAGCTGGAATCCTCGCTCTCTAGCGATACCATCAGCGAAAACGAACCGGAACTGGCATCCCGCCTGAAGGCGGTGGAGGCGCAAGCCCTCGACATGCAAAAATCGTCCAAGGTGGTCGAGTCGCTTGAAGGCATTACGGCCGGTGCCAGCTTCACTTCCGTCTGGCAGAAACCTTCCGGTCTTGCCGACAACGATTCCAAGGTGAATTACCGCGCCGACATTACCGTGGGTATGCCTGCTGGTGAGATCGGCAATGCAACCGGCAGTCTGTTCGCGCACTTCCGCGCCGGGCAGGGTGCCGGTGTGGCCGAGCAAATGACGGCCTTCAATGGTCCCAATGCCAGCGCTTTCCAGCTTGGCTCGGCACTGGAGCCTGATACCAGTGCAGTGATGCTGGCGGAAGCTTGGTATCAGCTTGACATCCCGCTCCCGCTCGGCGGATTCAAACCGCAGTCCAAGCAAATGCTGACATTGAATTTTGGCAAGATGGACCCTTTTGTTTTCTTCGACCAGAATACGGTTGGCAACGACGAAAGCCGCCAATTCCTGTCCAGCATGTTTGTCCACAATGCCTTGCTGGATAACCCGCTGGCCGCCAACGTGGGCGCGGACGGTTACGGTTTTACACCGGGTGTTCGCGTTGCCTGGTTCAATGAGGTCGGTAAGCCTGACACTTACCAACTGTCGCTGGGCGTCTTTGGTTCGGGTCCGGGCGCCGCATTCGGCGAATCCTTCAAATCGCCGTTCGTGATTGCGCAGGCCGAGACGGAGACGCGCTACTTTGGCGAGCAAGGCCACTATCGTCTGCTGCTCTGGAATAACGGTCAGGCCCCAACTTATGTTGCGGATGAGCTCAAGTCACATCATGGTGTCGGTTTGAACTTCGATCAGCGTATCGGTGAC
>WBZX01000612.1_pt1 | contig 31324 bp, 28 predicted proteins | sample 5204211 | NCBI WGS metagenome assembly WBZX01 (sample SAMN12344362, study PRJNA552823) | activated sludge metagenome | biome: Activated sludge suspended growth; feature: Nitrification reactor; material: Wastewater; isolation source: activated sludge from nitrification reactor of wastewater... | reverse complement strand
CACGATGAAAGCTGCCGCAGCCATACAAGAACCGCTCAATCTGAGCGGCGACACACTCACCCTGCTCGCCTGGCGCATTCCTGATTTGGTCGCCTACCAGCATGCCTTTGACGAATGGTGGTTGGCGCCCCTCGACGATGATTTTCCGCTCGTTCGCCTGAACGCAGTCGGCATTGAAATGCTCACCTCCATGAACGGCCACATTACCGTCGGCGCACTCGTGGAGAAATACGGCAACAAGATCTGCGGGCCTGACGGCCAGCCAGGGTCGTGGCACCTGGCACGCTGGTCGACCCCCAACTATTCACTCTGCTATTTCGGGACCGAACCGCCAGGAGGCCACCGGCACAAGGCTAAATGGGATCTCCTGCTCCAGCAGATACGGGAGAGTTGGTCCGGCCAACAGGATTTCGAAGGCGAAGAACATCTCGAAGATTTCCATGTTCACGAGCTCAAAGAAAGCGATCTGGAGGACGGCCACTTCGATCTCATTGAAACGACCGTCTCGCACCTCTTCCGGGAGCCCTGCGAAGCACTGGGAGGCACCACGTATGGACGCCTGCTCATGCGTCAACTTCGCCGCCTGGGTTGGTTCAAACCGAAACCGAAGGTGATCGTGGAAATCGGCGGCGGACTTGGCTATGTCGCCCGCGAACTTGGACACGAGCTGTTACCGTTCGAAAAACAGGGCATTCAGTATATTTCGTTGGATGTCACGCGCCCGTTTCTCCAACTCCAGACCAAACGCGCCAAGGCCGGGGGGTGGACCGGCACCGGCACTCATGCCAATGGGGAATGGCTGCCGTTTAAGGACAACTCGGTCGACCTCATCATCGACAATGAGAACATGGCGGACATGACCCCCGTGAAGCTGAATCGGAAAGAGCTCACCGAGGGAAAAGGTGAAACGGCGCAACATCAGGAAGCATTGGATTGGATCAGGAGACTACGACTGCCCCTCGAGAAAGATCTGCCGGAAGAAGTGATCTTCAACCTGGGGCCGATGCGATTCGTCGCCGAGGTCTGGCGCGTGCTGAAGCCCGGAGGCCGGGCCTTCCTCACGGAGTTCGGCATCGAAGAAGGCTGGCCCGCCGCGGTCAAGCTTCCGCACCACACTGAATACGAAGTGCAATACAGCCACCTTCGGCAAGCCGTGCGGTGGCTGGGGTTTCAAGAACGGTATTTGTCACTACCGCAATTCTTGCAGATCAAACCGGACACGAAGGTGCTCTGCACCGGCGCGGCCTACACGATTCAACGTTTTTGTCAGGGACTTGGCCAACACTTTGCCGTGCGGGCGTACACCGAAAGCGAGCTCACCAAAACGTTAGGTGCTATCCTGCCGAAGCTCCAAGGCTGTCACTACCACGATATTGCCGACCCTGCCTGGTTCGGCCTGATCGACTTCAAGGTTCTGCTCCTGGAAAAACCAGGCGGCATTCCTCAGGCAACGTTCACTGAACAAAAGAGCGGGCTGCGCTGGTATTCACAGCGGTAGCGACCTACCCTACAGATCAATGGCCTTCAATGTCGGATACGTCTCTGGACGCATCAGATTCAGGTGGATGAGGTCGTGCGCCTCCCCGTGCTCCCACCCAGCCATCAAGAGTACAAAGGTCGTCGTCTTCAAGCAACCGGCCCGTAGGAGGACGAGTTCGATCAGTCGCACTATGCAGCACGAGGTGACATAAGCCAGCACCAAGGAATGGTACAAGCCAAATAACTATGGCTTGGTTATTTTTTTGAGCGCGACTATATTCCGATGCCCCCGCCACTCTGACCGTCACCTAAACCTGGTAGCAAGCAATGCCGACTAGGAGAGGCACGACGAGATATTCAACATTCATGAGTTCTCATCCGACCGAAGCAGCTATCCCTGCCTCAACATATTGGCCAAGTGCAGGAGCACGCCCTCTCGCAATCCCAGGTCGCTGACAAGAACGTTCGCCATACCCAGCGTCTCCATCATCGTCCGAAGGATGATCGCTCCGGCAACAATGACATCCTCTCGGCCTCGCTCCAAGCCCAGCAATCCCTCCCGTTGCTGTTTCGATCGACCAAGAAGCTGGGCTTCCAGGCGCTTCACCGCATCAAGCGTCAAGAGGTAGTTGTGAATCCTGGCCGCGTCATACACGGCCAGCTGCTGGTCCATGGCGGCCAACGCGGTGATCGTTCCCGCTGTGCCGACAAATGTCAGTCCGACCGGCAAGGGCATGCCGACAACGGCTGCTTCAGTCTCGGTTCGTATCCAATCACGCGCCTGCCGAAGTTCCGCAGGCACAGGCGGGTCGCTGGGCAACATGCGTTCACTCAGGCGCACCACACCGATATCGATGGATCGCACGATGAGCGGTTGGCCGGGTCGATCCAAAATACATTCCGTGCTGCCACCGCCGATATCCACTGCCAGCATGTCGGCGACACCGGTAGGGAGACCGGAACGAATCCCGAGTGTGGTTCGTCGCGCTTCTTCCTCACCGGAGATGATTTCCACCTGCAATCCGGCCTCACGCGCGATCAGCTCTACAAATTCTTGACGGTTCCCGGCATCTCGCACGGCACTCGTCGCCACCACTGCCGTCGCCTCCGTCTGGTACGCATCAATGATCTGGTGCCACTCCTTGAGCGTCTCTGCCACCCGAGCCATGGCGTCGGCCCGTAGCAGACGATCTCGATCAACCCCCTGACCGAGCCGGAGCATTTGTCGATCGGAATGTAGTTTTGTGACGTGCCCTGATGGAGTCACCTCAGCAATCTCCAAGCGGCAGGTCAGGGTCCCGATGTCGATTCCGGCCAGAATTCTGGGGGGAGCCGTCGATGCACCGACCATGAAATTGCTCAGGCCTCTTCTACCGAGATGTCATTCATTTCCAGTAAGAGCTTGGTCCGTTCATCCTGCAGTGCCTGCACCTGTTTCATCATCCGTGCGATTTCGGAATCGGTCACAATACGATCCGGCGCTTCCCCCCGATCATGTAATTCGATCGTGCGCTCACCGATGTCCGCGTGCAGATCGTTCAGCTGCTGCTCCACCTTTCGCAATTCCAGTCGATACCGAAGCAGCTCCCCTTCTTCCAACGCCCTGGTCGCCACCTTGGCAGTGCCGTGGCGCAATGTCACCCATCCGGCGCGAAGATCGTGACTCAAACGTTGCAGCATTCCCATCGATCAGCCCTCCGCTCTTCGGCAGGCACTCGTGCGCTAACTGACGTCCCCCAACGACAGTTTGCCCTTCCAGCGACGCAACATGGCCGCCCTGAGTACCTGATGCTGGGGGAGCACCAAACCCGGGTCCTGGGTCACCAACGCCAGCGCCTCTTGTCTGGCCAACTCCAACAATTGTGCGTCACGTACCAAATTGGCCGCCCTGAATTCGGGCAGCCCCCATTGCCGCAATCCCAAGAATTCTCCAGGACCCCTGATGCGGAGATCTTCCTCGGCAATGACAAACCCGTCCTGCGACTGCACAAGTGCAGTCAATCGTTGCTGCGCATTTGAGCCATTGTTCTCAGGCTTTCCGTCAACACTGATTTTTGGCCTCGACTCTCGCGGAAGATAGGACGCCATGAGAATGCACAAGGATTGATGCGCTCCTCGACCGACGCGTCCGCGCAATTGATGGAGTTGGGCCAATCCGAATCGTTCGGCATGTTCAATGACCATGATGGTGGCATTGGGCACGTCCACCCCCACTTCAATGACCGTCGTCGCGACGAGAAGCTGGATCGTCCCGGCCTTGAACGCCGCCATCGTACGCTCTTTTTCCGCCGACGGCATCTTCCCGTGCAGCAACCCGATCTGTGCCTGCGGAAAGACATCGCGCTGCAACTGTTCGGCGCCCTGTATCGCCGCCTTCAGATCAATCTTCTCAGACTCCTCAACCAACGGATAGACGATATACGCCTGCCGTCCGGCTTCCAGCTCCTCGCCTACCAACTGCCACGTCTTGTGGCGCTGACCTTCGGAATAGAGCATGGTCCGCACCGGCGTGCGGCCAGGCGGCAACATATCGATGGCCGAGACGTCCAAATCGCCATAGACGGTCATGGCCAGGGTACGTGGAATCGGTGTGGCCGTCATGACCAGTACGTCCGGCCGGTATCCTTTATCGAGCAACGTCTTTCGTTGCAGCACACCAAACTTGTGCTGTTCGTCCACCACCACCAAACCCAGCTGGGCGAAGGCAACCTTCTTTTGGATCAGCGCATGCGTGCCGATTGCCACCTGTGCGTCCCCCGATGCCAGCTGCGTCAGGACGGCATGGCGATCCTTGGCCTTGCCACCGCTCGTAAGCAGCACTGCCTTGAAGCCGACCGCCTCCAGGAGAGGCCTGAGATTCAGATAGTGCTGTTCAGCCAGGATTTCAGTCGGGGCCATCAGCGCGGTTTGACAACCGGAGCCACAGGCCATCACCAGCGCATGCAACGCCACAACCGTCTTTCCCGATCCCACATCCCCCTGCACCAACCTATTCATGGGTCGCGAGGTCGCCATATCGGCCCGAATTTCTCGCCATACCCGTTCCTGCGCCGCCGTCAGGGCGAACGGCAGAATCTGGGACAGATGCTTCAGTTGCGACACGTGGGGACTGAATCGAAACGGTTTGTCCTCATCCTTCACTTGCTGTTGCCTCAGCAACATGGCCGTCTGGAGCAGAAACAATTCCTCGAAGGCCAATCGGCGATGGGCGGCCGTTGTACCGCGCTCCAGCGCAACGAGGTCCGTCTGGGGAGGGGGGAAATGCACGTGCTGAATAGCCTCGCTAATCGGCGGCAACCGGTGGCGCGCGCGAATGGACAACGGCACGGCTTCCGGCAGCTCCGCACCGTACCCGGTCAGCAAGCCCTGCATCACGATACGCATCTGGCGAGAGGTCCAGCCTTTCGTCTCATGGTAGATCGGAACGATCCGTCCCACGTGGAGCAATTCATCATCCTGCCCGCTCAAGACTTCAAATTGCGCCGGCTCCAGCCGCAGATCCATATATCCACGGCGACCGGCCAGCACACGCCCGGCCAACATGAGGCGTATGCCCTCCGTCAGCACATCTTCGAGATAGGGTTGATTAAAAAACACCGCGTGCACCGTTCCGGTTGCATCCTTAACGGCGACGTCAAGAATCGACAATCGGCGGGAGCGTGCACGCGTCGCTTCCGTTCGAGTAATCACTCCGCAGATGCACGCCGTGGCCCCCAGCACGAGTTTCGCTATCGGCGTGATGTGCGATCGATCGTCGTACCGCCATGGCAATGTCCACAGCGCCTCTTCGATCGTCTGGATGCCGAGACGTTTCAGGAGCAACGCGCGTTTCGGACCGACCCCCCTGACGAACTGAATCGATGAATCTAAAGGAAGGCGTTCGGAATCGTGACTGGCGGGGGTATGACCCGGTCCACTGACGTTCAAGGTTTTGCCAGGCGGATCAATCACCGGCGGCCCCTCTTGGAGGCGGCGAAGGAGTTGGAGTGCTTGTGTCAATCGATGCTGCTGTTCGGCTGGTGTGAGGCCAGCATGAAAATCGACAAACAGACTGCGTAACGAGAGCAGCTCAACCTCAAGCGCGCGAGGGTGGAGTCGCTCGCCAAGCACGCCGATCACCTGCTCCGACACAAAACGGTCAAGATTTTTGACTGTCGGGAGGTGCGCATAGGCATCACGGCAAGCGAATTCAATGGGTCTCGCCACTCGTTGCAGGAATGCTTGGAAAGACTCGTGAGGGTCAGAAGAATCAGGACGCGACATCCTGGGGCGGGATCGTACCATAGGCGGTCTGGCTGCTCAATGAAGGACCGGCCATGAAGAACACACCGGCCCATGGCTACCCTCCGCCGGTTTTTGCGACTTTCCTTGGCCGGCCACCACCTCGATGCTAGAGTAACGTCGTGTAGGACTCACGGAAGGACACCTATGTACCGACGCAATATCAAGCATATTCTGGGACCGTTGGCTATTCTAATTGCCCTCTTCATATTCTATCAGTCATGGCTCAAGCCACACTATTTCCATGAGATGCCTGCACCGCCACCGCAAATCATCGCCGAAGAAATCCCTGCCCCCAAAGGTCCCGTAGCACCGCCGCAGCAAGCGGGAGGTCTAGAGCTGAAACGCTCCCGAACCATTGATCCTGTCAGCATTCCAGTTCCTCGGCATTCTGAACTACTCGGAGCCATTCACGATGAGCTCGAGAAACACAATATGGCCTTGGCGGAAACGAAACTTGAAGAACTTCCCGCGTCGATTCTTTCGGAATCCGCCACAAAACGCCATGTGGCTATTCTGTGGAATAACCTCGGAATCCTTCAAGAAAACACCGGTGGAACCGAAATCTCCGTCAAAGCTTTTAAGAAAGCGGTGGCACTTGACCCACAAAACGCGGTGGCCCATCTCAATCTTGCCCATGCGTACTGGGGCCTGCGAGATCCGGCGCTGACGGAAGAGTTCCTGCGGAAGGTCCTGACTTTATCTCCGGACGAGCCTTTCCCGCACGTAGCCCTGGCGGATCTCCTCCAGGAAAAGGATCGCCTGACCGACGCCGCAAAACATCTCGCCCAGGCTAAAGATCGAATGAAGAAGGACCCTGGTCTTCAGTCATATGTGAAGGCCGTGACGGCGAAGGTGCATCGCGCAGAAAAAGTGGAGGAAAAGTTTTCGACACGCAATAGCGTCCACTTCACGGTCAAATACGACGGCAATGAGGATCCGGAAACCTGGACGACCGTATTGGACATCCTTGAAACGGCTTATCGAGACATCGGTCAGAAGCTCAACCTCTTTCCGTCGAAACCCATTATGGTTGTGCTGCACACCAAGACTCAGTTCCAGGGATCCACCGGAAGCCCTGTGTGGGCAGACGGCTTGTTCGACCCGGTGCTGGGGCGGATCCAAATTCCCAGTCAAGGCGCGACGACGGATCGGGCCTGGTTGACGCGCGTCCTTCGGCATGAATTCGTTCATGCGCTGATTCATGAGGAGCTGGGAGCGAACGGCGGAGCGATACCCACCTGGCTCAATGAGGGTCTGGCCATGCAGTTGGCCAATGATTCCTGGCAAGAAGTCGCTAACATGCCTCAGGGAGAGCATCCCCTGCTTCCCCTGGCGGCTCTTGAAGAAAGTTGGGAGGGTTTACCGGCAGAAAAGGTGGGCGCCGCATACATGGAAGCGAATGCCGCCACTCATTACCTTATCGAACGATTCGGCATGCACAAGGTTCATGAGTTGCTTCTTCACCTGAAAGCCCGGCAGACCATCGCCGCAGCGATGCAGGATCGCCTCCTGCTTTCATATGACAAATTTGAGCAACAATGGGCGGAGAGCTTGGGCGCCACACTATCCGCCCCACAATCATAGGCATCAACGCAACGCCGCTTTATAGAGGGTTGTCTCATTCATCACGCCCGGACGCCAGAATGGAATCGCCTGAGGATAGGCATTCGTCTCCGGCTCGGAATCCGGCTCCTCCAGCCGATCGATCTCCTCGAACGAATCCTCCCACAACAAAATTCCTGATGCGTGGTCGTAGGTTCGCACGACCAAATCAAAAATATGCCCGATGGGCTCATTGACCGGGCTTACCGGGCAGCTCTTACACGACACCCCCGCACTGCCCGGTCGTTTTCGAGCTCCAGGAGCAAATTGATCCTGCCAGATGAGCTTTCCGGTGATGGGATTAATCGCTCGCACAGAAAAGAGAGAATGGACTGCTAGAGGAGTACGATCTGCGGCGGGCACGGCAAAAAAATGGTTGGGAATAATCGTCGCTTTCACCTTGCTCGCTCCATTTTCAGTCACTTTGAGCAAGTTTAATTGCCCCTCCCAGAGAAACCTTCCCGTTTCCGCGTCATACACTCTCAGCATAAACTTAGACTTCCCCTGAGTGTCGGTACCGATTCCGCCGGCGAAAATGCGTCCCCTGTTCCCATCATTTTCAGCGGCGCCCTCTTCCTTCACACTCACGTCAAAAGAATCCTCCGAAAGAATGCTACCTGTCGGAACGTCATACGTCCGAACAGTTATCAGCGACGATCCTGCCGCCTGAAAACCAAACCCCGCAGCTAACACTGACGAATGATCGGCCGGCCTTTGTACCACTGGCTCAACAATTGACCCGCGTATATGTCCACTTGCCGTAACCGCATACGGTGCCCCGACACCAAGCCCCGGCACGAAACCTACCACTGCCATCGCCCACAACATTAGGAGGAATAGTTGCCTGATGACACCGGAGTGCTGCAGGAAGAAGGTTGCAGACCAATATGGTACGCCAAGTCGACGTTGGATTCGTGCAGAATATCTGTGAAGGGTCACGTGTGCCTCCCTGATGAAGGCGGATTTTCACGTGAATACGGATCGACGGTAAATGACTCAACGGACCTGGTTGTCCCCCCGAAGGGTGGGCAGGCAAGGAGTGAAGATATCACCCAGCATCGGCATTCGTCATGACATTGCCTAGCGCACGATTGGGCCGATGATCCTCAATGATAGCATCGCACCACGAGCTATGAGGATTCAGGCCGCTTGCGACAGACATACGGCACGGTTATAGTGCCCCTATGCATCAGACGCGTCCGATGGTCATCCTTTTGATTATCCTCATGATCCTTGAGGGCATCCTCTCTGGGATTGAATCGGGGTCCTCACTCGCTACTATCAAAGACGGCATCTTATTAGGCTTTCTATTTCTACTGCCCGCGCTGCTGCTCGGGGGGCTAGTTGTGCTCCGTCAGCCATGGGCCGTGGTGGGAGCGGTCATGTACAGCACCATCGCCCTCGCCCTTGACCTCGCAACGATCGTTCAGGAAGCCAGCCAAGCCTCCCCGCGCCTGATCATTCTGGTCCTTGTCTTAGGAAGCAGCTTGGTCAATTTCTTGATTATGATCATGGGGGGACGGTGCCTGCTCACCTTCCAGCCTGAGGAACGACCTCCAGGAGGCCACCAGTCCAACCATCAGTTCCCTTCAGCATCGTAAGCGGCTGCGCTCCACTACCCCACATCTCGAAATGACTCAGCTGGTGGGAAACTACGCTCGGGCGAAATCCTTACATCGCAAGATTTTGGCAACGAATCCTGAACTCGCCTGTGTTACCGCAATGACATGTGGCAGCCGATGAAGAAATCCTTCTTCGGATTCTCAAAACTATGAAGAGGGTTCGACCCAAAGGCGGGCACGATCGCACGGCAATAAGAGGCGGTTAGACGAAATGGCACGAACCAGTGTCAGAAAGGAAGGGGGACAACACGGGGAATGAGTATCTCGAGGGTACGCGCACCCTACGTCCTGAAAAGATTTTGACACCAACGCACGGCGGCAAGAACCTCCTCGTAACGTTCAAAATCAACCGCCTTAAGGAACGTGATCGCGACATAGTCGTCATTCATGTCCGTCTGCTCAGCAAACCCGGCCTTGAGGAGAGCTGGGCGTTTCTTAGACACCGCAGGCCCCAGAAAATACTTGGCCTGTTTCGCGACTTCATCGGTTCCCAAATCTTCGGTCGTCCCGTCGCACATCAAACTCTTTACATCATCCATGGCAATTCCGTGCTGACAGAGGAATTGCCCATCGGACCTCAGCTCAAGAATCCACCCATCATCGCCCAAATCAAGGAGAAGCGCACCGCCCGGCTCCAGTTCGTAGAATTGAGGAATATTCGTGCGCAACTTCGCACGTGCTGCCTCCCAGGCTGGAAGAGCCACTGTACTCATGCTCGGGACCGCCGCGGTTGAGGAGTGGGATCTTCAGCATCCAGACGCGCACGAAGACGTGTCAGCCTAGCCATGTTTTCGTCTAATTTCGGTAGCGCATATTTGCGATCCATTCGCACGACTTGCTCCAGCAATTCAATCGCGACCTGCAACTGTCCGAGATCTTCATAGCACTGAGCGAGGACGTACCTCGCCCCGCCGGCCCGCAGTTCGTCCCGACTTCGTTCAGCAATCGATTGGCTTGTCTGACAACAGGCAATCGCGTCTTCGTATCGCTTTTGGAGTGCGAAGGTCCGACCCATCATCCGCCAGGCATCGGCAACGCCGCCTTGATTATTGAGGCGACGCATGAGAACTAGCGACTGTTCGTAATAACGAAGGGCGTCATCACATTGTCCCGTTTCTCGAGCCACCAAGCCGAGATCGGAAAACAGCACGGCCTTGCCGAGTTCATCGTGCACGCGGGTCATAATATCGAGCGCTTCGAGATAATAGGCTCTGGCACGATCCCACTCACCGGCATCCGCGCGTAGATTCCCCAGATTGGCCAATGTGGTCCCAATGCCTTTGTCGTCGCCGAGAACCTTCTGCAACTCCAGTACTTCTTGATAGTAACTCTGCGCCGAATCGCGGCGTCCACTGACCGCACAAATGTTTCCCAGGTTTCCTAATGTGGCACTGAGCGCCCGGTGGTCACCCGTCAGACGATCACACTCCAACGCTTTTGCGTAACAGGCATAAGCATCGGTGTAATGCCCTCGAGCAAAATGCTCGTTGCCCTGGCGATTCAGTTCTTCTGACAGTCCGTTTCGAAGCGCCATAATCCTTTATGCCTGGAGCGCATGCTCCACCGCCTGCTTGGCTCCGAATATGATGCTAGCCCCATCACCCACAAGAATCGAGTCGAAGTTATATTTCAACAATCGACGAAGCCCTTCCTTGGCCTTCGTGACATCCCCATATCGTTCAGAGGGCAGGAGGCTTACGGCTCCAGGTGGTTTGCCGATCAACGCATCCCCAACAATCAACACACCTTTCCCCTGCTGAATATAGAGGGCCGACTCCCCGGGAGACTTCTGATCCTTTAGGTGAATCGCCCAAATACCGCCGGGTAACAACTCGCCGTCTTTGTAGGTCTTCGTCGGCTTCACATCCATCTGTGACGCATCGGCCTCGGGGACCTGTAATTGGCAACGAAACTCCGCCTGGTAGGTGGCCGCCTCACGCAGATGGTCACGATTCGTCACAATAATATAGTCGAGCGCGCCTTGACGCCGGATATGGGTGCTTGCCTCGGCAGTCATAGGAGGGGGATCGATCACAATCTTGTGTTCCCCCACCGCCAGAAAGAGTCCATTAAAATCAAGCTGCTTCTCGTCGGAGAACCAGGACCATTGCCAGATGCCGGGGAGTAGCTGTTTCACGCGCTTTGCCTCATTCTGCAGGGTTTACAAGGTTGAGACTGCGTCCTGCAGGGTTTTCGTCACCTTCGTGCGGATACTGGCTTCCGTCGGAAGATCAATGATGTCGTCCTCTGACACCGTAATGAACTTACGATTTGCACCTTTGGTGAGAGAGATCAGAAACATGCTATTGGTGGGCTTTGTCGGAATCACTACCTCCACACCTTGGTCAATACCCTTGACGACTTCCAGAAATTTCAGTTTACCCTCTTCCCATTCGTCCATGAACCCTCTCTCTCCCCGCTACATGGGACCTGATCCGCTAGGCGCGGAAGCCAATAATTTCTCGACCTCCTGCACAATGACCTCGGCACCGGCCAATTCCATATTGCCGACCCGCTGCCACCTGATCACGCCACGCTGATCAATCACATATACGTTGGGAATAAATTTACCACCGCCATAAACTTTATCCGTGACCTTATTCGGATCGAGGAGATACGGATAGGTGACCTTTACAGGGAACGCGCTCAGGAATTCGCCCACGTCCCGCTTGGAGTTGCCCGATGAATTGATACCGACCACGGCAACATTTTTCCCAGCCAGCACTTCATGAACCTTTTGCAAATTGGTGCCTTGCATCATGCAGGGATCACAAATGTGGAACAGGCCCAGGACGACCACCTTGCCCTTTAGCTGCTCAAGCGAAACGGCGTCTCCGGTGATCGAGGTGAGCGCGAAAGCGGGCGCCGGCTCCCCCACCTTAAAGAATCCAGCAGCCATAACAACATGGGCCGCCCATAGGGGAACCATCAGCAGTGCAATTACGATGAGGATCCGTTTCATCATCGCCTCCTTCCGCAAGGCCAGACGTCGAGAAAAGCCAATGTCTTTCGCCGCAAATTCACAGCATAGTCTGTCACGAATGACTATGCTGGCATCCTAGCACGCGAATTTTTTCAGGAGCAACAACTTAGGAAGGTAAGGCTGCAGCCTCATAAGAAGGCTGCCTGACTGAGAAAGGGCCGATAGGCATCAAGAACTCTGCAACCACCGTCCAACCATGTGCCGCATACGAATGGAAAGGAGTCTTTTCGAGGCGACTTTGCAAAGAGGCACCATACACGCCGACAATATCTGAAGCCGTCGTTGGAACCGAAACCATGGCAGCGGACGATGTATCACCGCTGCATCAGCTCGCCAGAGGGTTACACTCAATTTCCATCGCGCCCACAAGGAATCCTTAACCGTCAGGCACAAGGCATCCGTGCAATCCTCATCAATCCCCTGGTCTGGCCGTTTGAGTAACTGTTGGGGCATTCTCCGCACGAGCACAGAGAGGTCTGCGTCTGCCTCAATCTCATGACTCACCGTACGTGGCAATGCACTATCGAAGAGATTTTGAGCCATAGCCAGGCCAAGAAGGACCATTCTTCGACATCCCCATTCGTTTGCTTGGAACAGAATTCGGCTCCAATCTAAAGCCGGTTTGCGACGCACGAGTTCGGCGACATCGCACACCCATTTCAACTGGGTCCAAGCATGGGTGGTTCCATGCACACACAGCAGAATCAGCAGATCCTCAGGACAAAGCCCCATCACCGACTTCATCGGTAAACCAATCGGCTTTAGTCGGCCCCACAATGCACTCCGGTCAAGCCGGAAGCGGGTATGATGCCGAGTGAGGCCACATTGCAGGTTGACAGTCACCAGGCCGTTTCTTTTAAGAAACACCTGATTGGATTCACGAGACTCGGTCTCGGCATCACTATCAGTGCTACTAGGTTGATACCCGTGCGACCAAAGGACTTTCCTGGCTTGAGAAACCGCTCCCTGCTCAACGATCAAGTCGATCTCTCCGCACTGGCGCATACTGAGATCGCCATACGCAACCTGGGCTAGCGAGATGCCTTTGAAAGGAATTGCCGTGATGCCCTTCGCGGCAAGTGCATCAAGCAGCGCTACAAGTTCTTTCGCCAGCACATTGTTTATCAGGGTGGTGGCTTGATTATGCCGACGGTAAGCTTCATGAATTGCCGACGGGATTGTCGCAGGACAGATGGCGGCAAGGTTTCGATATACCAGCGGTGCGACTCCATGGACCTTCGACATTCGCCACATCAGGTCCCAGTTGATCCCGTCACACGCCAAATCCGCGATTTCAACTCGCGCAAATTCACTGACAGCGGTTCGTGCGCAGAGAACAAGCAAGCGCCCCTCCGCACTCATCGCGGAGACTTCTGAACGCTGCACCCACGGCTTACGAAAGGCACCTACCCGGCTTGATGGTTTCCATCGAGCAATCATTGATCTTCTCTGCTGTCCCATCTGGGGTCTATCTCCTACTTCGCGTTTCACTCAAAGAGCGGTGACTCACGACGGCAGAGCCGTGTCATCGCAGCACGCAACAACTCACGACGGACCGGTTCCGTCTTCCAATATTCGGCTGGCTTCTGCATGTCTCCATACAATCATCTTTTTTCAATAGGAAGCAGCCCGTCCTGCTGAAGTTGGACGAGTACATCAAACAGCTCAGATTGAGTCTGCGCAACCGTCGCATCGAATGTTTCAAAATGAGTAGACAGAATCCGTTGAACCAATTGAGTGCCAGTAGATTGCTGCCACACCACAGATGCTAAGACCCTCAACGTGTGGGAATGGTCCATATGCCAATTAAGCAATACGCCTCCAGCACCCTGAACCGTGACTCGAAGATCTGAGTTGCGTTGAGGAAACATGTGGGCAGACTCAATTATGCGCTCGCTCACAACAGGCACCTTAGCAGGCATAGAGAACCTTCTGATTCTGGCCGTTGACACATCGATTCGTGCAACGGTTCGGTGTTCTGTCATGACGGGAATTTTGCGATCTGATGCGCGAAACACGATGGAATTGTTCGATGCAGCATGTCGGCAAAGGTAGCTGCAGCAAGGTGGTTTCTCTATTCCCAGGGAGGTTGGGGAAACATCTCTTTCGAGGGGAACACGGAGCTTTTATGGCAAATCAATAGATAGAAGAAGCAATTCCCCTCCCCTTAGATCGGCAGACAGCAGGATTTCGGAGCAATCTCTCCCCGACAGGCGCATTGAGCCCGTCAGACAAGCCGAACAACCCAACGACAAGACGCAATGCAACGGACACGATATTCGGAAAGCTAGAGCCTAGTGCGTAGCATGACGACGGCGGAGGAAAAGTCAGCGGTCATGTGATGACTTGCCGGGAAGAATACGTCTCGATGAATTCACACGTTTTGATCAAGCCGCTCCATGGCCTTCCAAATGCCAGGCTGCCTTTAGACGCTGAGCGAGAAGCACCGACGAAGGCGGGGTAGGGCCTACAAGCGTAGACTTATTCGGAACTCAGATGATCGTAAAACGCGGTCGAATTTCTCTGTTAGGCTGGAGGCTCGAAGAGCCCGAGCTGAAGCTCTTCCGCTCGCGTAAAGGAAATGGGGTATCGCTCAGTGAAGCAAGCGTTGCAATATTGGCTAGGCGCACCCGGCGCAGCCGTAACCATACCGTCGAGACTCAAGTAGGCGAGACTATCAGCGGTAATATATTTCCGAATTTCGTCGGTGGTGTGACTGGAAGCAATCAGCTCCTTCTTCGTTGGCGTATCAATACCGTAGAAGCACGGCGACACGATCGGAGGCGAGCTGATCCGCATATGCACTTCTTTGGCCCCGGCATGGCGCAGCATTTTGACAATTTTCCGACTCGTCGTCCCGCGCACCAGCGAGTCATCCACCACAACAACTCGCTTTCCTGCAAGCACTTCAGGAACCGCATTGAGTTTCACTTTGACCCCGAAGTGGCGAATCGATTGCTCCGGTTCGATAAACGTGCGGCCGACATAGTGATTCCGAATGAGCCCACTCTCAAACGGAACCCCAGACCCTTCGGAATATCCTAACGCCGCCGGCACCCCAGAATCCGGCACGGGAATCACAATATCTGCGTCTACGCCCGATTCCTGCGCTAATCGTCGGCCAAATGCTTTTCGAATCGAATAGACCGCGCTCCCGCCAAAAATACGACTGTCGGGGCGCGCAAAATAGACATATTCGAACACACACATGGCCGGTTGAGTCGGGGCGAAGGGCTTATAACTCGTTACCCCCCGATGATCCAAGACGACCAACTCCCCCGGCTCGATTTCCCTCACATATTCCGCATCGAGTAAATCGAACGCACAACTTTCCGATGCGACAATCCAGGCATCACGAAAACGCCCCAAGCAGAGTGGACGGAATCCATGCGGATCGCGCGCCGCAATCACGCCCTGATCGGTCATGAGCACCACCGAAAATGCGCCACGAACCTGAGTGAGTGAATCAATCACCCGGTCAAGCAGCGTATCCGCACGCGAATGGGCAATCAGGTGAATGATGACTTCCGTATCGGATGTCGACTGAAAAATGGCACCATAAGCTTCTAATTCGCTCCGAAGCATCGTGGCATTGATCAAGTTGCCGTTATGCGCCACCGCCAAGTTCCCGAAGGCGAAGTTCACGCTCAGGGGCTGCACATTCTTCAGACCGGCGCCGCCCGCTGTCGAATACCGGTTGTGTCCGATCGCCATGGCGCCGGGGAGTCGTGCCAACGCCTGCTGTGAGAAGATATCGGCAACGTGGCCCTGCCCCTTCTCGACATAAAACTGCTCCCCATCATTGGAGACAATGCCGGATGCTTCCTGCCCGCGGTGTTGAAGCGCGTAAAGCCCGAGGTAGGCGAGATTGGCCGCTTCTTTGTGCCCGTAAATACCGAAGACCGCACATTCGTCGTGGAATCTGTCGGAAGAGATGAGGGGTAATTCTTTGGCCATGACGTATCGACTCTAGTCCTGCCCGAGTGCCCGGGGTATCGCCAAGGCCCAATGCTCATGAACGGCTGTCGCCTCGAGATCAATCGTGCACCCCGCAACACGCTGATCCCCGTCCACACGTAGCACCAACCGGCTGCCTCCGACGATACCGATGCGTGACGCAGGCACGCCGGCATCCCTGGCAGCACTCAACACCTTGTCCACCTGTTCCGGCTTCACCGAGAGAATAATACGCGATTGGCTTTCGCCGAAGAGCAGTGCGTCGCGCCGCAAACCATCAAGCGCCAATTGGACCACAGCGCCGATTGGCCCATCGGGACTCGAGACGCAGCATTCGGCCAAGGCCACGGCTAATCCGCCATCGGAGCAGTCGTGCGCAGATTGCACCACGCCCTCGCGGATCAATCGAATCGTACAGGTCTGCACCGCCTGCTCCTCTTCAAGATTCAATAACGGGGGCGATCCCTGCTCACGATGATGCACGATCTTGAGATACTCCGTTCCGCCAAGATCCTCACGCGTTCGGCCAAGGAGGATGATGACGTCGCCGGCTTCTTTAAACCACTGCGTCGCCGTGCGATCAGCTTGCTCAATCAATCCCACCATTCCTATCATGGGGGTCGGGTAGATCGACAGATCGTTCGTTTCGTTGTACAAGCTGACATTCCCGCTGACGATGGGCACGTTCAACGCCTCGCAGGCATCCTTGAGCCCTTCAATGGCCAGCACGAACTGCCACATGACTTCCGGACGCTGTGGATTGCCGAAATTGAGGCAGTCCGTAACACCGATAGGTTCTGCACCCGAACAGGCGAGATTGCGCGCACATTCCGCAATGGCAATCTTGGCGCCCTCATAGGGATTCAGCAAACAATACCGTCCATTACAATCGACCGACAGTGCCAGAGCCTTGTTGGTACCTTTCACCCGAAGCACCGCCGCATCCGATCCCGGCCGCACCATCGTATTGGTCCGCACCATGTGATCGTATTGCTCATAGACCCAGCGCTTACTGGCAATCGTCGGCGCCTTCAACAGCTCCAGCAGAGCTGCGTTCGCATCCTTCAGATCCGGCAAGGCATCATAATTCAAGGCCTGCAACATTTCTTGATAAGCCGGTGGCGAGCTGGGGCGATCATATCGCGGCCCCTCATCGGCCAGGGCCTTGGCGGGAATCTCCGCCACTATCTGGCCGTTCTCTTTCAACACGACCTTGCCGGTATCCGTGACGCGCCCGATCACTGCGACATCCAAATCCCATTTCCGGCAGATCTTGATGACTTCGTCCTCACGGCCCGCTTTTGCGACCATCAGCATGCGTTCCTGTGATTCGGACAGCATGATTTCATAGGGCGTCATCCCCGGCTCGCGACGCGGCACATCCGCCAATTCCAGTTCCACACCAGTGCCTTCCCGGGAGGCCATTTCGCAGGCCGAGCTGGTCAAACCGGCCGCACCCATGTCTTGAATGCCGACCAGGCAGTCGCCGGCCATCAACTCCAAACAGGCCTCAAGCAGAAGTTTTTCCGTGAACGGATCACCGACTTGAACGGTGGGACGCTTCTGTGCCGCTTCCTCATCAAACGAATCTGAAGCCATCGTCGCGCCGTGAATCCCGTCGCGCCCGGTCTTTGAACCGAAATAGATCACCGGATTCCCAACCCCTGCCGCCTTGCCCAGAAAAATCTTGTCCTTCTTGGCAATACCGAGGCAAAACACATTCACCAGCGGATTGAGCGCGTAGATGTCATTGAAAACGATTTCGCCGCCGACAGTCGGCACGCCCATGCAATTGCCATAACCGGCAATGCCCGACACCACACCCTTTAGAAGATGGCGGGTATTCGCATTGTCGAGGCCGCCGAATCGGAGCGAGTTCAACAGGGCAATCGGCCGCGCGCCCATGGTGAAAATATCACGGAGAATGCCACCGACCCCGGTCGCGGCACCCTGGTAGGGTTCTATGAAGGACGGATGGTTGTGCGACTCCATCTTGAAGACGGCGCACAAGCCGTCGCCGATATCGACGGCCCCAGCGTTTTCACCCGGCCCCTGGACGACGCGGGGACCGGTCGTCGGCAATTTCTTCAGATGGATGCGGGAGCTTTTGTAGGAGCAATGTTCGCTCCACATGGCTGAGAACATGCCGAGTTCGGTCCAGTTGGGCTCCCGTCCGAGGATTTCCAGAATCTTTTTATATTCATCCTCGCTCAGTTTGTGCTGTTCAAGGATGGCTTGGGTGATGACCAGTGATTTCATGTGCTGCACATTCTCTATCGTGGATGAAGACTGACGGGTACGGCACGCTTCTTCACTCGCACCGCCTTCACACGCCGACCAATCTGGATTGCTGCTCCGACTTCCCGAACGCGCTCAACATGGAGAGGAAAATCAGCCGGCCGTCTTCGTTACCCAGCACCGTTTCCGCACTTCGCTCAGGATGCGGCATCATCCCCAGCACGTTGCCGTCCGCGTTCATGATCCCCGCGATATTATCCAGCGAGCCGTTCGGATTCGCCTCAGGCGTCACCCTGCCATCTGCCGTGCAATATCGAAAGAGCACCTGAGCATTGGCCTTGATGCCTCCGAGCGTGACCGGATCGGTATAGTAGTTGCCGTCCGCGTGGGCGATGGGAATCTTCAGAACCTGCCCCGACTCGCACCGATTCGTAAATCGAGTCGCAGCATTTTCCACCTTCACATAGACATCTTTGCAAATGAAATTCAGCGAGGTATTTCTCAACATTACGCCGGGCAACAGGCCCGCTTCGAGAAGGATTTGAAAGCCGTTACAAATGCCGATGACCAGCCCGCCCTCGCGCGCGAATGTTTTGACGGCACCCATGACCGGGGAAAACCTGGCGATCGCCCCCGTCCGGAGATAGTCTCCATACGAAAACCCGCCCGGCAACACCACGGCATCTAACCCTGCCGGCAAGGACTCCTTGTGCCAGATCATCTTCACAGACTGGCCCAGTACATCCTTGAAGATATATTCGCAGTCGTGATCGCAATTACTACCGGGAAACACCACCACGCCGATGTTCATCGCACTCACCCTCTTCCGGTGCCACGGCCCGAGTTGGTTGCACGGCGCGTACGCAGTGACAGCCTCTCAGAGACCCCACGCGGCGCGAGCCAGAACCAAGCATCACCATCCCGCAACGTCACTGCAGCTCGTATCGATATTCTTCGATCACCGTGTTCGCCAGCAGTTTCTCGCACATTTGTTTGACCTGCGCGTCAGCTTTGGCCGTATCTGTTTCGTTCACATCCACTTCCATGTACTTGCCCACTCGCACATTCGCCGCATTCTTGAACCCCAGCGAGTCCAAAGCATGCTCGATCGCTTTCCCCTGAGGATCCAAAATCCCCTGCTTCAGCGTGACATGAATTTTGGCTTTCATTGTACTTTCCCTGCGCGCTGCGTCTGCGCGGTTTTATTCACATACTGACGAATCCAGAAAATGACACCGACCGTCCCCAGCCCCGCCAGGGCCATGAGCAGAAAGGCCCAGCGCCAGGGCGACTCATGAAGATGATAGGCCATCAGCGCAACCGTGGCGGCCCATACCAGGATCGCCGCGACCAGGCCATAATGCAAAAAGAGCTGGAGAAACCTATTCATCGTTTCCGAGTCCCACGTCCCCCTATCCTCGGGGACGCGATGCCAGGCGGCTCTGTAATTGCTGAACGAAGGACCTCGACGCCACTTGAGACGGCAGGCCGTCGTTCCTCTCTCCGCGTCCCTTATTCACAGACGCGCTTCAAAACTTCTTGATAGGCCTCTTCAATTTTGCCCAGATCCTTCCGGAACCGGTCCTTGTCCATCGACTCCTTTGTGGTCTGATCCCAGAACCGGCAGGTGTCGGGAGAAATCTCGTCGGCGAGAATGAGTCGATTGTGAAAGACACCGAACTCCAGCTTAAAATCCACCAGCAGCATACGTCGCTGCTTGAAGAAGGGTAACAAGACCGCATTGATTTTGTGGCCCAGTTCACGCATCTCCCGTAGCACCGCCGGTGTGGCGACGTTCAATAAACGCAAATGGTCGTCGTTCACCAACGGATCACCCAGCCCATCGTCTTTGTAATAGAATTCGATGATGGCCGGGTCAATAGCGGCGCCTTCCGAAAGGCCCAAACGCTTCGCGAGGCTCCCCGCCACCACGTTCCGAACCACGACTTCCACCGGCACAATGGTCACCTTCTTGGTGAGCATCTCGCGATCGCTCACGCGTTCAATAAAGTGGGTCTGAATCCCCTGCTGCTCCAGCAGGTGGAACAGCCGCTCTGACACCTTATTGTTGACCACCCCCTTGTCGACAATGGTCCCGCGCTTTTGTGCATTGAAGGCGGTGGCGTCGTCCTTGAAATACTGCAACACCTGATCGGGCCGTTCGGTCGTGAAAATCTTCTTCGCCTTGCCCTCGTACAACATCGTGCCTGCCGGTTCGCCAGTCATCCTCGATCCTCCACCTACCGTGCGAACAATTCCAGAATGTCATCCAACGGCCTGATCGTTCCCAGCAATGTCGGATGCCCAAACCGCCGGTCATGGCGGTATTCTTTGACCTGTTCGAGGGCGCGGATCAAGCTGTGAAAATCTTCCAGCTTGTCCGTCTCGAAATAGGTGATGAAGTCAAAGTCGTCCAGGCCGCTGGAATGATACAGTTTCCGCTTCACCGTATTGATATACGGCAGCGCGGCCTGCGTGTGCTCCTGCATGAGTGTGGCACGGGTATCCTGACCCAGCGCCCACCACTCGGCATCTTTTCTAATGGGAATGACGATCGCATAGGATTTCGTCCCAGGATCCGGCGTCGGCGACTGCAACGATTGCTTCATTGTTTCGGGAAATCCTGGTGCGTAGGCAGCCGGCTTGGTCAAACCATGCAAATACGTCGTCGCCACGAGGTGACGCCCCAAACGGGTGCCCAGCAAGGAGGTCAGAAACTGCTGCGTATCAGACAGCGCATGGGCATGGATCCGGAACATCAAGTCAGCATGGTCCGAGAGTCCGCGGAGTAGATACGACTCGATGACGATCTTGTGCGAGAATTGCTCGATGAGTCCCTTCACCTCGGACACGGCGATGACCCGCGCTTCGCCGGTGAGATCCCACCAATCGTGGTCCATCTGGAACGCAGCGAAGGTGCCATAGACGCCTGGCTGGGTCAGCAGGGCCTCCCGATCTGTCGCCAGGGACGGTGACACAACCGCCCCAAACAAGATGGCAACCATCAGCACCATTCTCATCAGTGATGCAGCCATCATGCACGCTTCTTCCGGCGTCGCGTCGACGGGATGGCACGGGCGCCAAAGACGCGACGAAACACCTGGTCGAGATGCCGCAGATAATACATCGGATCGAAACAGGCCGTAATCTCGCTCGCTTTCAAATGAGTCGTGATGAACGGATCCCGAGTGACGAGTTCTTGAAAACCGACCCCGCCCTTCCACGCCGTCATGGCATTGCGCTGGACCGCCTCATAGGACTCCTTGCGCTGAGCGCCCTTATCGATCAACGCGAGCAATAGGCGCTGCGAATATACTAACCCCCCGGTCAAATCCAGATTCCGCTGCATGCGCTCGGGGTACACCACCAGATTTTTGACCAAGTCCGTCACACGCGCCAGCATGTAATCAACCAGGATGGTGCTGTCAGGCATGATCACTCGCTCGACCGAGGAGTGGCTGATATCCCGTTCATGCCAAAGAGCCACGTTTTCCATGGCCGCCAGACTGTTGCTGCGTACGAGACGCGCGAGACCGCAGAGGTTTTCCGAGGCAATCGGGTTGCGCTTATGCGGCATGGCCGAGGAACCCTTTTGCCCCTCGGAAAAGTATTCTTCTGCCTCCAGCACTTCCGTCCGCTGCAGATGGCGGATTTCCGTGGCGATTTTTTCAATGGTGGCTGCCAGCAACGCTAGGGCGGATGCATAGGCCGCGTGCCGATCGCGTTGCACAATTTGATTCGAGACGGGATCCGAGGCCAGCCCCATTTTGGCACAGACATATTCCTCGATTTCCGGCCCCTGATGCGCAAACGTCCCCATGGCGCCAGACAGTTTGCCGACGGCAATGTCTTTCCTGGCCGCTTGAAGCCTGGTCCGGTGTCGGCACGCCTCTTCATACCAGATGGCGAGCTTAAATCCGAACGAGACCGGTTCGCCATGAATGCCATGCGAACGGCCGACCATGACCGTATGGCGATGTTCCAGCGCGCGTTTTTTCAGGACCGCGATCAACTCATCGAGATCTTCGAGTATAAGGTCGAGCGCCTCGGTCATCTGCACCGCCAGCGACGTATCGACGATGTCCGACGAGGTAAGCCCCATGTGGAGAAAGCGATGCTCGGGCCCGACGGAGGCCATCAGTGATTCGAGAAAGGCGATCACATCGTGTTTCGTCACCTTTTCAATTTCCGCGATACGCGCCACATCAATCTTCGCTTTTTTGCGAATCTTTGCACTCGTGCCGCGCGGAATCTGTCCGGCGCGTTCAAATGCCGCGCAGGCCTGCAACTCGACTTCCAACCAGATCTCATACTTGTGTGTGAGGTCCCAGATCGCGCTCATGCGAGGCCGGGTATATCGCTCAATCATCGCCACCTCGTGCAACAGACACCGCGCATCGCACACAGTGCCCCGCCGTTGTCTTCCACCACAGTTTCACCGACATGTAGACAGTTCACGCTAACTATCGCTCCCGACGACCGGCAATTCCGGAAACGCGCGTTTCCGTTCCAACCGGCTATCCGACCCGAGCACCTTGTCGAGAATGCCGTTCACAAACTTGGAGGCTTCGTCATCGCCGAAACTTTTTGCCAGCTCGATTGCCTCGTTCAGCGTCACCTTCGCCGGGACCTCGGGGGCATAGAGCAGTTCAAAACAGCCCAGGCGAAGAATATTCCGATCGATAATGGGCATGCGGCCAACCTTCCAATTGGTGGCATAGGTGCCGATCAACGCATCGAGTTCTTTCTTATGCTCTCTCACCCCGGCCACGAGGCGTTCGGCAAACACCCGCAACTCTTCTGTGAGCGGATATTGAATCCAAAAATCGTCCAGCCATGGACCGGCCTGGCCATGAACGTCGTATTGAAAGAGAATCTGTACCGCCCGTTCACGGGCTTGATGTCGAGAGGCCATAAGACAACGCCCGTCAGCGTTTTGACCTCACGGCCGTTCGTCCGGCTTTTCGTGGGGAGAGGGCCGGCGGCATCTCCTCGCTCCCTTCTTTCTTGAGTTGTCTCATGACATTGACCATTTCAATGGCCGTTTTCGCGGCATCGGCGCCCCGATTCAGTTTAGCCGGATCCGCACGCTCAATCGCCTGCGCCACCGTATCGGTAGTAAGCACCCCAAAAATCACCGGGAGATTCGATTCCATCGATGCCTGCAGGATGCCGCGGCTCACTTCGGTGCTGATGTATTCAAAATGAGGCGTGTCGCCCCGAATGACGGCGCCGAGACAGATGACCGCATCAAATCGACCGGACCGGGCGAGTTGGCGGGCCACCAGCGGAATTTCGAACGCACCGGGCACCCGCACTACCTCAATCGCCTCGTCCGATGCTCCGGCCTTGGTCAGCGCCTTGACGCATTCGGTCAGCAGGCGGCTGGTCACGAACTTATTAAACTTGCTGGCCACGATCCCGACAGTCAGACCTGTCGCGTCTTGGGAGCCCTTGCGAAGCTTCATGGAGTGAGATACCGATTCAAACGTGTCATGGATTGCGTGCGCCGAAGAAAGAGGGGGATCATACCTGGAAACGCCCTCAAATGGCTACACGTTTCAGGCGCGCCTCTTCCTACAGAAACGCGCAGAAGACGAGGCGCGGCAGATGCGTCAAACTTTCTTCAGCAGGTGGCCGAGCTTGGCCTTTTTGGTGCGGAGATATTTTTCGTTATCGGCACGTGGAGCGATTTCGATCGGCACACGTTCCACCACCTTCAGCCCATATCCTTCAATCCCGACAATCTTTCGAGGATTGTTGGTGATCAGGCGGATCTTATGGAGCCCGAGCTGCACAAGGATCTGAGCGCCGACGCCATAATCCCGCAAATCCGCCTTGAACCCGAGTTGAAGATTGGCTTCGACCGTATCGCTGCCGGAATCCTGGAGGCCATAGGCTCTGATCTTGTTCAGCAGGCCGATGCCCCGCCCCTCCTGATTGAGATACAGCAGCACTCCGCGGCCGTCCTTCTGGATGATCTCCATGGCCCGGTGAAGTTGCTCACGACAATCGCAGCGCAGCGAGCCGAGCACGTCTGCGGTCAAACAGCCAGAATGGACCCGGACGAGCATGGGCGTCTGGGCATCGACCTGCCCCTTCACCAAGGCAATATGAGTCGCTCCGTCGATGTCGTTCTCGAAGGCAATCGCCTCAAAATCACCGAAAGTCGTGGGTAAGAACGCACTCGCCGCGCGCCGCACAAAGGTCTCACGATGCATCCGGTATTCGATCAGGGCTTTGATCGTCACCATTTTCAATTTGTGCCGTTTGGCGAACTTGGTCAACTCGGCCACGCGCGCCATCGTCCCGTCCTCATTCATAATCTCGCAAATGACTCCTGCGGGATAGAGGCCGGCTAATCGCGCCAGATCCACCGACCCTTCGGTCTGGCCGGCGCGGCGGAGCACGCCGCCGACTTGCGCCTTCAGAGGGAAAATATGGCCGGGACGAGCGAGATCGGCCGGAGAACAGCGCGGATCGATGGCAACATGGATCGTCGTCGCGCGGTCCGCTGCCGAAATGCCCGTCGTGATGCCTTTGCGAGCATCGATCGACACGGTGAAGGCGGTGCCAAAGGTAGCCGTATTCTCCGCCGCCTGCGGTGCAAGCTGCAGCTCCTCCACCCGTTCCGGCGTCAGGGCGAGACAGATCAACCCACGCGCATGTTTGGCCATGAAGTTAACCGCCTGAGGCGTCACCTTGCTGGCCGCCATCACCAGGTCGCCTTCGTTCTCGCGATCTTCATCATCGACGAGAATGATGAACTTGCCCTTCTTGATGTCCCGGATGGCTTCTTCGATCGAATTAAACGGTGTCGCCATAGTCCCTCAATTGTACAGACCGGCCTGCGTGGGTGCCCAGCTAACTCTTTTCAAACCATACCTGTCAACGGGAAAAACCTTCCGCATTCGAGGCCTGCCCGATCGTCCGGGGTCGCCAGCGCAGAGCGGAGCTCACCGTCATCGCCGCGACAGCGCTCACGAGCGCCAAGCCGAGAAACCCCGGCACGAAACTGCCCATCCCCTCGCGGAGTAATCCAAATCCAATCGGCACAAAAAATCCGCCGATCCCTCCGGCGGCCCCCACCAGGCCAGACGCCAACCCGATATTCTTAGGGAACCACTCCGAGACAATTTGAAAGATCACCCCGTTGCCGAACCCCATGACGGCAATCGTCACCATCAGCAGGCTCGCCAGCCAGGGCAAGGCGGGAAGCGATCCCGCTACCCCCGTGACCAAAGCGAGCAGCATAAACACGCCTGCCAAGACCGGGAGGCCTCCCCAGCGATCCGCCACATACCCGCCCACCGGGCGAATCAGACTCCCCGTCAATCCGCAGAGCGCAGCAATGGCCCCGCCGACAATCGGATCGCTACCATAGTGGTCATGCAGCAACACCGGAAGAAAACTCGTCAGACCGACAAATCCGCCGAACGTAATCCCGTAGACGAGACAGAGCCAATAGACGGACGGCACTTGCACCATGCCCCAGGCCTGCTGCCACCAGGCGTCTCCTGCGGCGGACCGGCCACGCGGTTCTTCCCGCACGACCCTGGCGAACAAACCGATAGCGAACACAATAGGAACGGCCATGATCCCGCAGGCCCCGTGCCATCCCTGCTGTCCCTCCCATCGAGGCGCCAGCAAGAGGACCAACACCGTGCCGATATTGCCGGACGCGACTAATCCCAAGACCAAGCCCTGATGGGCGGCAGGATAGGCTCGACTGGCTACCGGCATGGCCACCGCAAAACTGGCCCCTCCGGCACCCAGGAGCAATGCGATGGCGAGCACCTCTACGTAGCGTGTCCCACTGAACGCCGCCCAGAGGACCGCGATCAGTTGCAGCCCCAAGACCCACAAACCGGTGCGTTTGGCGCCATACCAATCACAGGCCCATCCGGTCACAATCCGCAGCAGGGCCCCCCCCAGGAGCGGAAGCGCGACCACCACACTCTGTTGCGTTGCGGTCAGGTGGAGGTCCGCGGCCATCGGCACCGCCAGTGCCCCGAAGAGCACCCACACCATAAAACTCACGGTGAGATGCAGCCAGGCGCCTGCCAACGTGGGCCAATGCCCGCTACGCAAGGCCGTCCCTAATGTCCCGAGACTCCCCAACGATTTCATCCCGTTCGGCCTACTCCCTTGCGCCTCAGTTGATGCTTCAATGGCACCTACGCACTATACGAGGGGCAATTTCAGAGACGCAAGGGTGACACAAGCAGATCTCACCCGGCTCATTGTTACCCGACACTCGACATCTGGTATAGTCAGCTCCAATATCCCAAAGGTTCGACTCGCATGACTCAGCGCAAGGCAAAACACGATTCCGATTCAGACGCGGACTTGGACGAAGACGACAGCCTTGAACCAGAGGCCCTCGAGCCGACGGACGAGGAGGTGACGGAAGAACACGAGACAGCCGAACGGCAACCGTCAAGGGAACCGCAGGCCGCCCCATTGAGCACCTCCCTGGTCCCCGTCACGACCCTGCAACAGTATCTGACGGAAATTCGGCGCTACCCCTACCTCAGCAAGGAAGAAGAGTTACGCCTCTTCGAGGAGTATCAGCTGCGCGGAAGCCGTGATGCGGCGATGAAACTCATCCTGGCCAATCTTCGCGTTTCCGTCTCCATCGCCTCCGAATATCTGCACACCGGCGCCGACCACATGGACCTAATCCAGGAAGGCAACGTCGGACTCCTGCAGGCAATCAAGAAATTCGACCCGACGAAAAACGTGCGCTTTTATGCCTACGCGGCCTGGTGGTCCAGGGCCTACATTCTTCGCTACCTGCTGAACACCTACCGGCTGATCAAAGTGGGCACCACCCAGGATCAGCGCAAGCTCTTCTACAATCTGAAGAAAGAAAAGGCCAAGCTCGAACGCGAAGGGTTCGCGCCCGACAGCAAGCTGCTGGCCGATCGCCTGAATGTGCGCGAACGCGATGTCATCGAAATGGATCAGCGACTGGGCAATTGGGAATTGTCGCTGGATCAGCCCATCGGCCAGGAAAACGACGGGACGTTGATGGACGTCCTATCTGCACATGAACAGCCGGCCGATGAGAAACTCGCCGACACGCAGCTGAAAGCGCTCTTTCGGCGCAAGCTGGCGGAGTTTACCAAAACGCTCGATGAGCGCGAGGAAGACATCCTCCGCAACCGCATCTTGTCCGAAACCCCGTTGACACTCGAAGACATGGGCGCCAAGTACGGCATCACGAAGGAACGGACCCGGCAGCTGGAGGCCCGCATCATCAACCGACTTCGTGATTTCATCAAGAAGGACGTGAAAGACTTTGACCGCCTTCGGATGTAAGGCACAACGGCAGGGTCGCATCGCCCTCGCCGGGCTCCTGCTCACCACGCTGCTCTCCCTCCTCAGTCTCCCTCCCTCCCACGCCGCCTCCCCCATCACCATAGAAAATGCACGGCCCGGCCAATCCGACTGGCCCTTGACCAATCCCGCCGATCATGAAATCGAGGGGTACGCCTCAGCCACCAGCATCCAACGCGGCGAGCCGCTTCGTCTGTACATTCACAGCATCGATCCAAGAGTGACGGTCAATATCTACCGCATGGGGTGGTATGGCGGGGCAGGAGCCCGATTGGTGCGGGGAGGCATCACCCTGCCGGGCATTCGACAACCCATGCCGACTCCCGATCCCGTGACCGGCCTCATCGAATGCAACTGGCAGGTGTCGTATACCCTGACCACGGAATCACACGAGCGAAACGACTGGCTCAGCGGCGTCTATCTCGCAAAGCTAACCGGCTCGCCGAGCGGCAAACAAAGCTACATCATCTTCGTGGTAAGGGAAGATGATCGGCCATCGGATCTTCTCTTCCAATCGAGCGTCACCACCTTTCAGGCCTACAACAATTGGGGCGGGAAATCGACGTATCCGTCCAATAGCCGGGATGAGCAATGGGCACGAAAGGTCTCCTTCAACCGTCCCTATGCACGGAGCCAACATCCTCAGGGAGGGAGCGGCATCGGAGCGGGCGAATTCCTGACCGCCACGTCGATTCATCCGACCCGTACTCTTTCCACCGCCGGATGGGAATACAACATGGTGCGGTGGCTGGAGCGGAATGGCTACGACGTGACCTATAGCACCGACATCGACACGCATACGCAGCCGGAATTCTGGAAGGGACACAAGGCGTGGCTGTCGGTCGGGCATGACGAATATTGGTCGGCTGACATGCGACGCCATGTTGAGTCGGCTCGAGACCACGGCGTCGGGCTGGGATTTTTTTCTGCCAATACCTGCTACTGGCAGATCAGGTTGGAACCCAGCCCCCTCACCGGCGAGCCCAACCGGACGATGGTGAGCTATAAAGAAGTGGCGCTCCAGGAGGATCCCTTGGCGCTGGATGGCGATCCCTCAAACGATCAGCTGATCACCGCACAATGGCGCGAATCCCCGGTGCACCGACCGGAGTATGCCCTGCTGGGCGTCATGTACGGCACCGTCCCGATCGATGGAGACATCCTCATCACCCATCCCGCGCATCCCTTGTTTGACGGGGTGGACCTGCCACCCGACCATCGCCTTCCCGGCCTGCTGGGGTACGAAATCGACCAGGCGTTTCCCGACGGACCTGCCGGCTTAACCGTTCTGGCGCATTCCCCCTACCCGAGGGACGGCCACGTGATCTACGGCGACATGACCCTGTACCAGGCCCCGAGCGGCGCGTCCGTCTTCGCCGCTGGAACCATTCAATGGAGCTGGGGCCTGGATGACTACAATGCGCCAACCTTGCGAACCGCCCGATCCAGCCGGGCAGCGGAAGGAATAACCGGCAACGTGTTGAGATTGCTGGTATCACCTCCTTCCAGCCCGGCTCATTAGCCACACCAGACCTCGCCTCCACCACATCGGGCATCCCGACGCCGGCGAGGCAGCACGATACCTTTTACAAACCCGGCCCCGGGCAGATCCGGTGCGAAATTCGTAGAATCAACAACTTGCGCGGCACTTTCTCATTGCATCTCCGCGAAGAATAATTTTATAGTCCATCCATTGACTTCCCTCGTCATAGCGCTATCTATGACTCGAGTTTTCTGCAGGTTGCCCTTGCAGTAACACGTCAGAGCTGAATTTCCAGCTTTCACACAACTGTACATCAGGGCCTCGACGCTCATTAATCTAGAAGGAGGATTGGGTATGGCTACGGAATCGAAAGAGAAGAAGTCCACGGCTGCGAAGAATTTCCAGCCGCTCGGTGATCGCCTGTTCGTCACCTACACTGAGGAAATGGAACGGACCTCTGGCGGCATCTATGTTCCTGACTCCGCCAAGGAAAAGCCGCAGCGGGGAATCGTGCAAGCCATCGGAAAGAAAGTCGAGAATATCAAGGTCGGCGACCAGGTGTTGTTCGACAAATATTCCGGCAGCAAGCTGCGGATCGAAGACGAAGAGTGCCTGATCCTCAAGGAAGAAGACATCCTGGGCATCTTCACCCACTAATCACACGCACCCGACTAACGATCATCTGACGACTAACGGAGGAGACTTATGGCAAAGCAATTACTGTATAGCGAAGCGGCGCGGGCAGCCATCCTGAGAGGGGTGAACCAGCTCGCCGATGCCGTGAAGGCGACGCTCGGCCCCAAGGGCCGGAATGCGATTTTGGACAAGAAGTTCGGCGCCCCGACGATCACCAAGGACGGCGTCACCGTCGCGAAGGAAGTCGAACTGAAGAACCCGTACGAAAACATGGGCGCCCAGCTGGTTCGCGAAGTCGCCAGCAAGACCAGCGACACGGCCGGTGATGGAACCACCACCGCCACGGTGCTGGCCCAGGCGATCTACCGGGAAGGTGTCAAGAACATCACCGCCGGTGCCAACCCGATGGAAATTCAGCGCGGCATCAACAAGGCCGTGGAAGTCGTGATCGGCGAGCTCAAGAAGCTCAGCAAGCCCTGCCAGAACAAGACCGAAATTTCGCAGGTCGGCACCATCTCCGCCAACAACGACAAGACCATCGGCGATCTCATCGCGGAAGCGATGGAAAAGGTCGGCAAAGATGGCGTCATCACGGTCGAAGAAGCCAAGTCGATGACCACCTCGCTGGACGTCGTCGAGGGTATGCAGTTCGATCGCGGATACATCTCCCCCTACTTCGTGACCAACGCCGAGCGGATGGAAGCCGTCATGGACGAGCCCCTCATCCTCATCAATGAAAAGAAAGTCAGCAGCATGAAGGACCTCCTCCCGGTCCTCGAGCAGGTTGCCAAGCTCGGCAAGCCGCTCATCATCATTGCTGAAGAAGTCGAAGGCGAAGCGCTTGCGACCCTCGTGGTCAACAAGCTCCGCGGCACCCTCAACGTGTCGGCGGTGAAGGCACCGGGCTTCGGCGATCGCCGGAAGGCCATGCTGGAAGATATTGCGATCCTCACCGGCGGCCAGGTCATCTCCGAGGACCTCGGCTTGAAGCTCGAGAACGTCAAGCTGACGGATCTCGGCCGCGCCAAGCGCGTCACGATCGACAAGGACAACACCACGATCGTCGAAGGCCATGGCGACCCGAAGAAGATCGAAGGCCGCGTGAAGCAGATCAAGGCCCAGATCGAAGAGACCACCTCGGATTACGATCGCGAGAAGCTGCAGGAGCGGCTGGCGAAGATCGTCGGCGGTGTGGCCGTCATCAATGTCGGCGCCGCGACCGAGACCGAAATGAAGGAAAAGAAGGCGCGCGTGGAAGACGCGTTGCACGCCACCAAGGCAGCTGTCGAAGAAGGCATCGTTCCTGGCGGCGGCACGGCCTACCTGCGCTGCCTCAAGGGCTTGGATTCCCTCAAGGACCTGCCCTTGGAACAGAAAGTCGGCGTGGACATCGTCCGCCGCTCACTCGAAGAGCCGGTTCGTCAGATCGCAGCCAACGCCGGAGCCGAAGGTTCCGTGGTAGTGGGCCGCGTCCGTGAGGATAAGAACCCGAACGGCGGCTACAACGCCGCTGCCGACGAGTATGTGGACATGATCAAGGTCGGCATCATCGATCCGACCAAGGTGTCGCGCTGTGCCTTGCAGAACGCCGCCAGCGTCGCCGGCTTGATGCTGACGACCGAAGTCATGATCACGGAATTGCCGGAAGAGAAGAAAGAGCCTGCCGGTGGCCATGCTGGTCACAACCACGGCATGGAA
>WBZX01000611.1_pt1 | contig 31363 bp, 21 predicted proteins | sample 5204211 | NCBI WGS metagenome assembly WBZX01 (sample SAMN12344362, study PRJNA552823) | activated sludge metagenome | biome: Activated sludge suspended growth; feature: Nitrification reactor; material: Wastewater; isolation source: activated sludge from nitrification reactor of wastewater... | reverse complement strand
AGGAGAGCAACCATGGAACATCGAGAAAGGCTCAGGCTGGCCGTTCGATTACAGCAACAGTGGCAGCGTGGGGTGGAACGGCAATGGGAAGCACTGACATCGCTTTCGGATGTCATCAGACCTTATCTCAAGCGATTGCGGCGTGCGGAGCAACGTTGGGAACTCGCTCGTGAGAAAGGCTTTTCGTTATCTGAGCCACTGTTGCAGGAACAGGTTCAAAACCAGGCACGTTCGCTTCGGATTACGTTGCAGGACCTGGAAACAGGTCACTATCCCAGCCGACAGGAATTTGCCCTTTCAGATTTCTACCAGGACTTGGTGCAACTGGAGGAGGAATTCCCTGAGGTGAGTGTGAACTGGGATACCTGTCAACTGATGGTAGTCACTGATCCCATTGTTTTGGAGGACATCAATCTGGGTCCGTTCTGCTTACGGCTGAACTGGAACGAATGGACGCTTCGCCAGGACCTTCACACGTTGGAAGTGATTGCTGATGAACCGAATACTGCAGAGCTCAACTCAGAAGTCACCCATCCTCATGTTCGCAACGGTGAACTCTGCAGTGGTGATGCTCAATTTGCCTTGCAGAAGGCACTCCAGCAAGGTCGCCTGGCTGAAGCGTTCTTACTCATTCGAGCAGTGTTGAGCGAGTACAACCCGGGCAGTGCTTATGTCAAGCTGGAGAACTGGCATGGTACCTCATGCGGGAATTGCGGCATCAACGTCAGCGATGATGACCGTAGCTACTGTGAAGCCTGCGAGGGTGATTACTGTCCTGAGTGCAGCGATTGCTGTGCGAGCTGCGGTACTTGCCGCTGCATGAGTTGCATGGAAACTTGTGCAGCCTGCGAAGATCGTTGTTGCCCCAGATGTCTGGAGACTACCACTTCAGATCAATTGCTCTGTCGGTCCTGCCGGGTAACCTGCCCAGGCTGTCAATTGTTGTTTGGACCAGGTGATCTCAGTGATGACACCGGCCTTTGCCAAAACTGTGACGATGAACCAATCGAGGAGTCTATCGATGATGAGGTTTCCACAGCAACGGCGGCGACGCCGTGAGCTAGTCTTTTCCCCACTGGCGTTCCTGAAACTCCAGTATCTCTGTCACGCGGGCCCCACCGAAGTTGGGGCCTTTGCCATTTCATCCATTCAGCGGCCCCTCTATATCGAGGAACTGCACACGATTCCACAAACCACCTCACCCGTGACTGTCGAGTTCGATGACACAGCGGTTGCTGATTACTTTGATCGCTGTGTCGATCAGGGATATCAACCCAGTCAATTCGCCCGTTTGTGGCTGCACACCGTGTGACATGAAGTCGCATAGATCTGAGAACCATCATTATGATGGACCGGCTAGTGTTCAGCCGATGTTCCCGAGCTACCCGGCGTTGCTGGTAACGGCGAGGTCGGAAGCGTAGCCCAAAAGCCCAAGGGCACCCCTCACCGGAGGTAAGCCACAGGCAAGGGAAAGACTGAGGGAGATGAATCGAGTGAACCTTTGTTAACGCTTCGTAAGCCATGAACATCCGAACCCGGTTGATACGGATGAATGGGGCGTTCAGGCCTGCTGACAAGTGTGGTTGCAGGATGGAACACCAAGCCCCGGAGCAGAGAAGGCATCACCGTCAGTCACAGCTCAGATATGCGGAACATGTGAACCCCGACAAGGTCCGTGCATTGCACGGTAGGCCAACCGTAAGGGAGGCACAATTCCTTGGCGGGGAGAGGAGGCTCCCAGAAGCGAAGGCCGGCAGCCGAAAGGCGAGGGGAAATCATAACCCGCCGGATAGGTCTGATGACACCCCGAAAGGGGGCTGACAGGGAGCAGGTTTGTCACCCGAAAGAACGAGGCAAAGGAACTTAACCTGAGGACAAGTTAGATGAACAGTCAACACTGCTCAAACGGACCCCAGGAACCAACCGATTGGAATGCCGTCGATTGGCGGCAGGCCAACAAGAAGGTTCGGAACCTGAGGCAGCGAATCTATCGGGCTACCGCAGAGGGCGACCTGCGTAAGGTACGCTCACTTCAGAAGCTCATGCTGAGGAGCTATGCTAATCAACTAGTCGGCGTGCGACGTGTCGCTCAGCAGAACGCCGGCGCAGAAACACCGGGTATAGATCAAGTGCTCGTGAAAACCCCTGAAGCAAGGGGCCGACTTGTGGACGCTTTGAGAACCGACCACAAGGTGAGGGCATGCCCGGTGAAACGTGTCTATATCCCCAAAGCAAATGGCAAACTTCGCCCTTTGGGCATTCCAACGATGAAGGATCGTGCGGTGCAAGCCGTCGTCAAGAATGCGTTGGAACCCGAATGGGAAGCCCGGTTCGAGGCCCATAGCTATGGCTTCCGACCTGGTCGAAGTGCACACGACGCCAAAGAGAAGATATTCCAAAGCACTCGCGGAGGATGTCAGAAGAAATGGGTCGTGGACGCGGACATACAAGGCTGCTTTGACAACATCAGCCATGAACACTTACTTAAAGTCCTTGGTACCTTCCCTGCATCCAGGGAAGTCGCTGCCTGGCTGAAAGCAGGCTACATGGAAGACGGTGTACTCCATCAGACCAAGACGGGTACGCCGCAAGGTGGTGTCATCAGCCCTGTCCTTGCCAATATTGTATTGCACGGACTCGATCAAGCGCTTGGAGTTAGGTACTACAGGACCTGCGAAGGCTACCTGCGGACTTACAGTAAACGAGCGTGGGTCAGGTACGCGGACGACTTCGTTGTCTTTTGCAAGACAAAGGAGGATGCTGAACAGGTGGTCGTGATCCTGAAAACGTGGCTTGCCGAACGCGGGTTAACGCTCGCAGCAGACAAGACACGGATCGTTCATTTGGACGAAGGATTCGACTTCCTGGGATTCAACATACGGCAGTACCGACCACAGTGCACCAAACGAGCTGGTACGGTGACACTGATCAAGCCGAGTAAAAAGGCAGTTGAGAGTATCAAGAGCAAGCTTTCAGAAATCTGGGCAACCGCTGGTTCCCGGCCTTTGAAAGATACGCTCTTGTTGCTGAATGCTGTTATCCGTGGCTGGGCCAATTACTTCCGTTCGTCGGTAAGTTCGGTGACATTCAAGAAGTTAGACCAATGGATGTTCACCAAAGCCTACCGATTCGCGGTGAAACGGCATTCCAATAAGGGAAAAGGGTGGGTCTATGACCGCTACTTCCCCAGATGGGATGGGAGAAGACGGGTGTTTGGCGACGTGCAATCCGGCGTCACATTGCTGAGGTTCTCCCAGTTCAAGGTGGTACGTTATGTACCGGTTCAAGGCTATAAGTCTCCGGATGATGCCAAGCTTGCAGCGTATTGGGAATCTCGTCGCAAGACGAAGCACTCAACGCTGTCGGTAAGGCATCGCCAATTGGCCGTTACACAGAACTGGAAATGCCCGGTCTGCGGAGAAGACCTGAAAAACGGGGAACTTCTTCGCATTGACTACGATAAATCCAAGCCCAACTCTCAACAAGTTGGCAACCAAGAGTTGCTGCATCTGTTCTGCCATCAGCAGAGGCAGTCCCTTTTACCATCTGAAGCTGCGAATAGTTAGTGACATGCTTGAGCCGTATGAGGCGAGAGTCTCACGTACGGTTCTGAGGGGAGAGGGATCCCGAAAGGGATCCTTCTTACCCGACCACCCAGGTAGCTGCCCGCTACCCAGTGGTACCGACGAAGAGACCTTTGCTCGTGTCTTTGGAGGTACCGATTGGGCGGTCATGGCTATTGTGAGTCGTTCGGGTGATACGTTTGCCCGACTACAACTCAACCAGGGACCTGGGGCCCGCTGCTCTCTTGACTGGAGAGTGGATTGGTCGGCGTGGCCGCAAGAACTTCAGCAGCAGTCGCTGGGGGATCTCGAAGCCATATGGCAGGAAGAGTATCAGCAGAACATCCAACCACAACGGCTTGCACCAGTGCTGGATCAGCAGTTCTGGGCTGATCTGGACCAGTGGTATGCTCATCAACTAACAGGAGAATCGTACGATGTTGTACCCTGACCGAGATAGTCGCCAACGGGGACTGGTTCCACCTGAACGCCTAGCGCAACTGCATGTTCTGGTCATAGGTGTGGGTGCCATTGGCAGACAAGTGGCACTCCAACTCGCTTGCCTGGGGGTGTCACGGCTCACCTTGATGGATCACGACACCGTCGGAGTAGAGAATCTAGCAGTGCAGGGGTACTGGCCCAGAGATCTGAACCAGGAGAAGGTGCAAGCTACCGGCAGTCTCTGCCTGCAGATTCTACCGGACCAGCAGTTGACACTGTTGGCTGAAAGGTACAGGCGCTATCCAGGATGGATAGCGGATCCTTGTAAGAAGCCGGTCGTGATGGCTTGTGTGGACAGCATCACGACTCGCAAACTGATCTGGGAATCTCAACAGGATCATGCTGCACTCTTCCTTGATGGAAGAATGCAGGCAGAAGTGATGCGGATTCTTGCCCATAAGGAAGGGGATGATCCACAGCGTTATGCTGCCAGTCTGTTTGCCGAAGCCGAGGCACAGTCAGGTCCCTGTACTGCTCGTTCCACAATTTACACCGCATCCATCGCGGCTGGCCTCATGGTAGCGCAGCTGGTGCGATGGCTGCGAGACCTACCGTTGATACCCGATCAAACCCTCAACCTGCTCAGTGGCGAACTGGTCGTTACTGAGTAGCAGATATTCTTCATTCCATTGTTACCCCTGCCTGGTCTCCAGGCAGGGGTTTTTTCGTAAGGAGCGATCGATGTTAACACCAGGAAATCGCAAGCTTGGTATTGGGAACATCTGGGCGTTCACCCTGCCATCTGGCACGGATGCCACTTGCCCAGGTCGTACTATCCAATGTTCTCGTTACTGTTATGCCCGCCGACTGGAAGTACTTCGTCCCAAGGTCCATAAAGCCTACCAGCGGAACTTGCAACTGACGAAGCGACAAAGCTTCGTGCGTCGCATGTATCACTTCATCCGGGCTATGCGAATCAGAACCGTACGCATTCATGTTGGTGGGGACTTCTACTCAGAAGAATATGCCAGGAAGTGGCTCCTCATCATCAAGCTGAATTCCCGGACTCGGTTTTACTTCTACAGCCGCTCCTGGAAGGATCCGCCCATACGTGCCGTTCTGGAGCAGATGTCTGAGCAGTCCAACTGCCAAGCCTGGTTCTCCTGCGATCAGGAAACGGGAATTCCAGAAGATATGAAACCAACTGTTAGGCTCGCTTGGCTGCAGGTGGATCGCGTTGAATCTATCCCATCTGAAGTGGACTTGGTGTTTCGTAGGCATGGACTGCGGAAGCTGATGCTTCCGGTGATCGATTCTAAAGTCTGCCCGGAACAAGATGGGGTCGTTCGATCCAAGCCTGTGACTTGCGATCAGTGTCAACTGTGTATTCGGCAAGACTTGCAGTCACTCTCTGTGACTCACTGCTGATGTTGGAATTGCATGCACATACCTCGCGTCGAGGCAGTGCTATTCAGTTTTGCAAAGGAGTTTATGATGGGAGCAAAGAACGATTTGAACCAGATCTACATTAACGGTTCTCTCTTCATTGCAGCAATGATTGGCGTTAGTTCTGGATCATGGGGAGCTTTTGTAGTTTCAGCAGTGGTGCTGATTGGAACTGGTATTGTTACTTCCAAGATTCGATAGATTTTCGGGCCAAGGGGGAAACCCCTTGGCCTAGGACCTTTTTTTTAGCTATTACCATCACCTTTTGTCATCCGTTCTGCAAATGGCCTCCTGCGTAAAGCACGCAACCTCTGTGTTGGCTCCATGATCGAAGCCGTTCTCATTGCAGCCCATGATCACCAAAGAATTGCTGCGTTACTTCCGCAACGACCTGCCCATGCCCGTCACCATCGCCGCCCTCGGCACCGACGGCCCACCCGCCAAACGCAGCGAAGGACGCTATCGCTTCCTCTGTCCCCATTGCCAGGAAATGCTCGCCACCGTCAATCCCAGGAATAACCTCGCCCATTGCTTCGGCTGCAAGAAGAACCTCAACAACATCGACCTGCTTCACACCATGGGCTACGACTTCAAAACCGCCGTTAGCATCCTGACGCGGATGTACGACCAGCACCGTTCTCGTTTGCCTCGTGCTGAATCACCGCTGGCATCGAGCTAGCAAGACTGCTTCTTCCACCCTATCTCGGGGATCGTACCCCCATGCAAACTCTTCCTCACCTGACTAGCAGCGTCGTAGACCTCTTCTCCTGCTTGCGCAACAATTCGGGAATCCGGGTGTTTTGGGACCGGATTCCTTACTTTCTTATTTTTGGAAGAAGTGCGATTACAATTTGGTCGGTCACAACTGCCCTGCGTCACTTCCTGGACGAGCAGAAGCGTGACGCGCTGCCCAAGAGCCCCTGGGGCCAGGCGGTGAACTACGCCCTCAACCAGTGGGATGACTTGTGTCTCTTCACCACGCTCGGCTCGTTGGCGATTGACAACAACGTAGCCGAGCGGTCGCTGCGTGGCATCGCCCTGGGCAGGAAAAACTGGCTCTTCGTCGGCAGCCGCAGCGGCGGCAACACCGCCGCCATCCTCTTCAGCATCCTCGCCTCTTGCAAACGCCATCAGGTCGAACCCTGGGCCTACCTCCGTGATGTGCTCCAACGACTGGCTACACCATGCTCATCTGAGAAGTTACGCCAACTGTTCCCCCATCGCTGGAAGCCAAACTCCCCCACGAGGTGATGGGGTTTGTCGGACGGATACGAAATGGTTGTCTCGCCGCTCATGGGCAGGCCGCCTGAACTGGAATCAATTCAACCGGATCTTGGAGCGGTTTCCGCTACCAACTCCGAAATTGGTCCACTCCGTGTCACGGATCGCAGCGAAACGATGACCTGAAGAGCCGGATGCCTTAGTTGGGCACGTCCGGATCTGTGGGAGCCCTGGGCAGGTAACTGCCTGGGGCTACCCGGCTCGGGGACAGCTAGCAAGACTACCTCTTCCACCCATCAACCATGGGGATCGTACACCGCCATGCACACTCTTCCTCACCTGACCAGCAGCGTCGTACATCCCTTCTCCAGTTTGCGCAACAATTCGGGAATCCGGCTGTTTTGGGGCCGGAATCCTTACAGGGTTTATTTGGCAAAAAGTGCGACCAGAATTGCGACGGGGACATATAATTCGGTCGGGGACAACTATTTGACATGTTCAAGAAGTTTCGAATCTACGGTCCACTCATTGGCTGGTGAAGAAGGATACATAAATTTATTCTTTGTTAGCATTGTGCGGTCAATGTAGACGACTTTTCCTTTGCTACTGGCATCTATATCATCTTCCAAAGATACTTGGACACGCAACAGCCCAGCGATGCCATTTTCCTTCAGCAAGGCATGAATTCTGATTGTGAATCCTATCGGCAATTTTGCTACCACCTTCTCAAGAAAAGGCGGAGGGTTGTACTCGGGATGTTTATCGTCATATGCATCTTGTGGAATGATGACCTCAATAGTTTCGCCTGAATGGGTCTTTATTTTTGCAATAGCAACCTCTACTTTTGTCCTATATTTATTGCCTGAAAATGATTTGAAATTATAATCTTGAGCAAGTGAAACGTCAGTATACATATTACGACTATCTCGCTTTTTATTGCAGCTGCATGTGAAAAGAAAGATTGCCATGGCAAAGAATGGCAGAACTCTGATATTCCTGTATCTCATCTTCGGCAATCTCCTTTGGGTTCGCATACGTTAGGCCATGTTGTTCTTCTGTATCCCTAGTGCATTGAGTACTGAAACCATGTAGTGCAGTGTAAGTGGGCTTGCATTTCTGTCGCCAGGTGCAGGCTTGAGAAGATATTGTTCGCCAAAAGCACTCGGTGCAATTGCTAATATTGTCTGCAGTCCAGTCAGAAGCTCTCCTTGCACGCTATAGTTAACAGTATGATTTGTATACGAACTCGATCCGTAGTAAAATTCAGTAAGACTATTCAGACCACCTGCATTGAAAGTAACAGCTGGACTATTTGTTGCTATTGCTGCAGTAGCTGCAAGCCCACCCCCAAGTGAATGGCCTGTCATTGTTAAATGCCCACCCTGATTCCTTACCGCCTGGTCTACAGATTCTGCAAGTGCTACAGCTGCCTCATGCTGGGTATGTGCAAATGGCCCGAATCCACCTTGGGCAATGTTAGACCACCAATCAGGACCATCGTCTGTTCCACGGAATGCAAGTGCAAATCCGCCACTGCCGTTGTGATAAAGCTGTGCAAAGAATGATCCTGCCTTGAAGGCTGAAGCGTTTAAACCTAACCTACCAAGTTCATGGGGTTTGACTGCCATCCATCCTGCATCACCAGTCGGTCTATCATTATAGACATCTGAACAAAGAGAAGCAAATTGCTTATGCAATGGCGAAACTAGACTTGGGTCTATAATTGGTGGACTTGCCAATAGGTACTTAAGCACTTTGAATGTAAACAATAGATCAAGTGCAGTTAATGCTAAGTTTAATGAAATACCACATACTAATCCAACTAGACTTCTGCCAGTAGGATCAATGCCATTGACAGGGTTGTTGTGGGTGTAGGCATACTTATTAAGGGACAAAGGTGAAGATAGAATACCGTTGAATGGATCAATCTTGTTGAATAAGCCTGATGACTGGTTGTAATATCTAGCCCGTAAATAATAGTTTCCCAAAGCCGAATCAAATCGCTCACCCCTGTAAAGCACCGGGTTCGCGACAGTCCCTGCCGAGCCACTTAGCAACTTCCCATACCCATCGTAAACATACAGCTGCAAAATCCCCGCATTCACATCAATGAGCAACCGCGTGCCACTATGGGCCTCAGCCAGATACAGCGAAACCCCACTCTCATCCTTTTGGGCAATCGGCTCGTGTCCGTACACCGTTGAAACCAATAACACCCCACCCGAAGTCTGCTCAATCACCTGGGCATAACCCGAGGGGTTCATCGAGTCGGTCAGGTGCTTGGTGACCACGCCATTTTCAGTGACTTCGCTTCGAATACCACTGTCGTCGTACTTGTAACTGGTGTTCGTGGTGGTGCCGCCCCGATTGATAGTGGCTCCGCTCAGGCGGTTGCTTGCATCCCAGGTGTAGGTTTCGATGTCGGCTCCGGGAGCATCTTTGATAAGCTGCGAGCCGTTGGGATCGTAGGTGTAGCTGGTGACATTGCTGCCAGTGGTCTCGGTCTGCAATCGGTCGCGGGCGTCATATACGTAATCAGTGATGACAGGCGAACTGCCGGTGTGCTTGGTCAGCTTGGTACGGTTGCCCACCGGGTCAAACTGATACACATCGTATTCAGTAAGGCTACGCTTCTCTTGTGTCAAGCGTTCCAGGTCGTCGTAGAGATACTCCACACGGCGGTTCACACCACTTGTCACTTCATCGACTGCACTGATCTTGCCATCACTCTTGCGTGTGTAGGCATAGCTGGCAAAGGCCACATCCGCGGCGTTCTTCTGGGTGATCGTCTCGATGCGGTGGAGCAGATCGTAGGTATTCTCGGTCTTGGCAATCGTGCTCGAGCCGTTCTTGCGCAGAATAGAGGTCAGCAGTCCGGCTGCGTTGTAGCCGTAAGTGGTTGTCAGTTCGTTGCCGGTGGTATAAACGGTGTCGCCGAGTTTGCTGACGGTGATCTTCTCCAGTCGCCCTGCTTGATCGTAGGCGTACTGGGTGTCGTTGTGGGTGGTATAAGTGCGCGTATGCCAACCGGTGGTCTGGTTGTACTCGTAGTTGAGCGTGCCTTCGGGCGAAGCGATCTGCGTGGTGCGGCCTTCGATGTCGAACTGGTAACTGGTGGTGCCACGGTAATCGGTATAGCTATCCATGCGGCCGCGGTTATCGTAGTGGTAGTCCACTGTTTGATCGAGAACATTCCCCGGCTTGTACCAGCGGTTGACATCGAGTCGGCCACGATTATCGTAAACGGGCCGGTTCTCGTTGCCGTTGAAGTCGATGTGCTTCTTGAGCATGCCCACGTTAGGGAACAGATCATTGGACACATCATTCGCGGTGGAGTATTCCCACGTTTCGATATTGTTCTGTCCACCTGCGGCGGGCAATGTCCGCGACGTCTGCCGACCTGCAAAGTCGTAGGCGAACAGGGTTTCACGATTTAAGGCATCTTTCGTCTTCACGTGATTGCCAAAGGGGTCGTAGGAGTACTCATAACGGGGTCGGACAAGAGTGCCTTGACCGTTGTCGACTTGGGGTTGTATCACGGCAGTCAATCGGCCCAGGTCGTCGTATTCGTAGTCAGTCTGGACGATGGGGTCAATGACCTTCCGCTGCTGACGATCCCACGCCTTCCGACCCTTTGCATCGTAGCCCATTTCTACGAAGCTGTCATCAGCGAAGATGGTTTTATACGGCCGAGCGTACACATCGTAGACCGTACGGGTAACGCGGCCGAGTGGGTCGGTGGAGGTGAGTACCTTGCCTGCATCATCGTAAGTACTTGATGTTGTGATGGTCTGGTTGCCACTGAGGGTAGACACCACCATGCTGGTCGTGAGTTGTTGACCACGCTTGTCGTAGGTGAACGTCGTTTCCAGGCCGCTGGTGCTGCGAGTACGCTCCACGCGACCCATGACATCGTACCAGTTTTCGGTGTAGGAGAGTTCCGTTCCCTGACCGACGAGTACGCTTTTCAGGCCGTTGCCATCCGGCTCCAGTTGGATGCGCACATCACTGAAACGCTTGACTTGCTTGACCCGTCCTGCGGTATCGTAAATGGTGTAGGTGCCACGAGTTTGCGGGCCAGGTTCATGGATGTTATTAACGATGGGGCCACGGATTTGCTCATCAATTGTCCAGATGGCACGACCGTTTTTGTCGTAAATGGTGCGGGTGACGGTGCCGTAGGACGATTCCGATTCGATCACCTGTCCTCTGTTATCGTAGATCGTCTTGCTGACCTGGCCGAAGCTGTCGGTGGAAGTGATAACGCGGTCGAGCTGATCGTAAGTAGAACTGCTGGAGTTGCCATCGGCATCAGTGGACAAGTAGGCGCGATCGTTAGCATCGTAGAGGGTGGACGATGTGACGGTTTTGGTGGCCTGGGTGAAGTAATCGGTGTAGACGTAGTTGCTACCAGTGCTGTTGCCGTTGGCGTCATAGTCGTAGTTAGTGGTGATGTAGGTGGGAGTGGTGCCCGATTGGCCGAGGCGGATGTCCTTCTTCTTCCAGCCGGAATCGTAATACTCCATCGTGGAAGTGACGCCTGCTGAGGTAACGGTTTCGAGGTCGCCCCGGGTCGTGTACGTGAAAGTGGTGATGGGCTGTCCAGGTGACTTGGTGGACAGCAACATTCCTTTATCAGGATCGTAGCTGTTATTGACCGTGTTTCCTAACGGATCGGTCGCAGACAGGACATTGCCAAAATCATCAAATCCCATGAAGCTCTGTTTGCCCAGTGGATCGATGGATTCAGTGATGAACCCACGCTGGTCGTACTTCACTTCAGTAACGATGTCATCAGCGGTAGTATTGGAGTTGCCGACTTGAGTTGTTTTCCTGGGAAGGTAGAGAGCCTTGGGATTGGCAGGGGTGCCAAATGGGTCGGTGTAGCTGGCCTGCATCTTCTGACCAAGTGGATCGCTAGTTTCAGTGACATTGCCGATCTTGTCATAGGTAATAGTGGTCTTGGGAGAAGCAGACGGATTACCAGCGTTGTAGTTGGCCGGATCAATGATGGTCTGCTGGATAGCATTGGGGTTGGATACTTCGTAGCCGAGGCGTGTGGTTTCGTTACTGGCATCAGTCATAGCCTTGAGTCGGCCGTTGAGAGAAGCTGGGTCGCCAACGGTGCCCGTGCCATACTCGGCTTTGAGAGCGGTTCGATTTAGCGGATCTACGACGGTATCGAGATAATGGTCAACGCCTGTGCCCGTGTAGTAGGTCAACGTGGTGCGTTTGCCCAAGCGATCCACCACGGCTGCAAGATTGCCCTTGGCATCGTATTCGTACTTGACCGAGTTGCCTCGTGGGTCCTTCACTTCGATGATGCGGTCTTCGGGGTCGCGCTGGAATGTTACCTGGAGTGGAGTGCCGGTGACATGGTTGGTGCGGTTACTGACGATGCGGTTTTCTTCGTAAGTCAGTTTGTTACCCCGACGGTCTTCGACGGAAATCAACTCACCCGATCTGGCATCTATGTTTTGCTTCGTGCCAGCAACATCAAGGAGAGTATAGATCGCACCGAAAACCGGACGTGTGGGGTTGTAGAGGTAGCTATCGTAGTAGTCAGTGAACAGATAAGACCCGTTCGTTTGTTTCACCAACGTGAAGTCTTCCACGATGAGAGCGAACGTATTCCCAGGATCTGGCGTGAAAGCAGGGTGCCAGTAGGTCACTCCACCAAAACCCGTAGGCTGGGCGATAGGAGTAAAAGTAAAGCCTTGCCGTTCGCCACCGGGGAAGGTGACAAAAACGCGGGTACCATCGAGGAATGCAGGATAATTCCACCCGGTTCCAACGTAAGCATTGGGGTCGAGTGATGTATCCAGCTGAGCATCCCCCATGGTGAGTTGCCAGCCGTAGCCTAGTTCCCCGTTCTGATTGGCCCGCAGGGTATCGTAGGAACGTCCCACAGAAATCGGTATTCCTGCTACGGGGATCGTGAGGTCGGTGAAGGAGACAGCAAAGTTGCCGAGCTTGAGGCGACCAATAATGCTGATGTTCTGTTCGAGAGAGACAGTGCCTCCAGCATTACGTGCGGTGAGAACGACGCGATAGGGTCCATTCTCCAGAAGGGTGGGATCCAGATTGGTGATGGTGAAAGGCCAGAAGGCGTTGATCTCACCAGCTTGCCAGCCACTACCTGCAGGGTTGGGGGTCAGATTCCGGTAGAGATTACCATTCGTCTGGAATAGTTCCAGTTTCCATTCAACAGTCTGGCCGTTGTTAGGATTCATGGCAACCTTGCCGACAATGGGGGTAATCGTCGTAACCTGGCCATCCGAAGTGATCGGATTGAGTTGGATGATGGGTTTGGCAATGGTGGGATCGACCACGCTAAAGGTGCGTGTGATCACTGTGGTCAGATTCGAGGAATCGATGGCCGTGGCTTTTACCTCGTAGTTTCCGACTACAGAAGTGACGTAGCTTCCTCGGCCATCAATATCCAGGGGGACAACGACCCACTGAGTGTTGGGTAGTTTGATCTCCAATTTGCGTTCCACCACTTCCACGTTGTCCGTGACCAGCAGCAGGAATTGGATGTCCTCAGTGATGTTGAGCTGAGCAGGAAGAGCAGGGTTCGTTTGAAGTTCAACCTGGGGTGCCTGAGTATCGGCCAGGACGTTGAGTGTAAATTGTCTTGATACCTGCGAGTTGGGGGCTCCTCGGCCATCATTAACGTTGACGGTGATCGAGTAGGATTGATTGGCATGAGCAGGGGTCGTCTGAAAGCGAATACGCCCTGATTCGTCAATTGACATGCCGCTGGGTGGAGAGCCAGTCAAAGTGTAGGTTAAAACATCGCCATCTTGGTCAGTGGCATAGGCATCGTGGCCAAATAGCAGACCTGCCGTGAGAGACGTATTCGGAATTTCCTCCAGTACCGGAGCATGATTTGTAACGGGGGTTAAGGTGAATTGCTGATAGGAATAGGCGTTTAGTGGATCGCTAGCACGTACCATCACGGAAAATGGGATGTCGACCTGCTGCAATGTTGGAGTCCAGGAGATGATGTTCCCGGACACAAGGCTCATATTCGCTGGGCCATTTACCAAGGTGAAGGTAATGGGATCATTCTGGGGATCGGTCGCAGTGAGGGGATAAAGGTATTGCACCTGAGCGGTGACCAGACCTGTCGGATTACTGGTGATCACCGGCGGATCATTGGGTGGCGTAGGTGGCTGATTAACACCGATCTGGTAAACCTGTCGAACGAGACCACCACGACCATCGGAAACCTTGATGGTCACATTGAAGACACCTGTTGCGGTGGGAGTCCAAGTGACTATTCCATCGCTGGAGATATTCATGGAATAGTCGGGGTAAACTTCCAACTCATACTGTAATGGATCCAGGTCAGGGTCTTGTGCCAGCACTGCATAGACATAGGGCTTGTTGACTTCAGCCTGGATGACTGGTGTGGACGTAATGATGGGCGGCGAGTTGTTGACGGAGATGGAAAGTTGGAATGACTGCTGTGCTGAACCACCGAACGGGTCTTGCGCACGCACCTTGAACTCGTGTGTGCCAACCTGGGATGCATCTGGAGTCCAATACAGAATCCCAGTAACTGGATCGATTGTGGCCCCGGCTGGACCGGATTCAAGTCTAAAGGAGAGGGTATCATTGTCAGGGTCGGTAGCGACGACTGGGTAGAGATACAATTCATTCAGGATGGCCGGATGAGGTGGCGTTGAAGTAATGGATGGAGGATTATTGCTGCTGTGGCCTGACGAGACCACAACGTTGAATGATTGCTGAGCCAATCCGCCTCGTCCATCTTGTACGCGCAGCACTACGGAATGAGATCCTGACTGAAGCGTGGTAGGCGACCAAGTGATGAGTCCCGTGGTTGTGTTAATCTGCATTCCGGTAGGGAATGTAGTGAGCGACCAGGTCAACGGATCATTGTCCACATCGTAAGCTTCTGGCGGATAGAGGTACTGCATACCGACATGAGCTTGCTGTGGAGGTGGGTTGGAAGTAATCACTGGGGCATGATTGGAGGAACCTGTTGCTGCCACGGTGAATTCGACAAATTGATAGCTTTTACCACCCCGTCCATCACGTACTTCAAACCAAACTTCTTGAATTCCAGCATTCTGTGGTAGCCAGGTGACAAAGCCTGTCACAGAATCCACTGACATGCCAGGCACCAATTGAATGCCACCGCCCCCGGGGGGAGTGTCTGCAATATGGTAGGAAACCGTATCCCCGTCAGGATCGATTGCTTTGAGTTCATAGCGGTATGCCTGGTTCTGAATGACCGGCAACGGTGGTTCACTGATAATGATCGGTGGATGATTGCGGGAGATGACCGCTATCTGGTACTGCTGAACATCAAGGCCACCAAAGTCATCTCTGACGGTGACAACTACTGGATGGGTTCCACGTTGTGTAATGCCAGGTGTCCAGTGAATCGTACCGGTGGTGGAATCAATAACCATACCAGCTGGAGCTGCTGCCAGACTGTAGGTCAAGGGGTCGCCGTTTAGATCAGTTGCCCGGGCCTCATAAGCATACAGCACGCCGACTTCTGCCTGGAATACTGGAGTTGTGGTGAATTGGGGTGCTTGATTGTTGGAACCAGGTGTAATGACAGTCAGACCAAAGTTGATGCCACTGGTAGTAAAGTTGGGCGAAACATAAGTAGTATGAGCAAACGTAGAAGGATAGGTGACACGCCAGCCTTCCTGCCGTTCTACGGCAATTTGATATTCACCCGATATTAAGCCATTTATGACATAGGTGCCTGTGGAAGTGGTGAAAGCAGATGCCTCCCCAAAGTCGTATCGCAAATTCTTGTTGGCATCAGCAAAGACTCGCCAATTGACAAGAGGAGGCTCGTTGCCTTGTTTGGTTCCGTTTGCGTTGAGATCGTTAAAAAGTTCGCCTGCAATGCTTCCTGGTCTTTCATCAATGACTTCCACTGAGTAACTTTGTACATCAAACCCGCCACGACCATCCGCGACCTGGATTTCAACCAAGTGAATGCCGACCTGCGTGACAAGAGGAGTCCAGACCAATTGGCCTGTAGAGGCGACCTGGAGTGAAGTGGGCCCCGTGATCTTACTGAATGTCAGTGTGTCATTGTCAGGGTCAGTTGCCTGCACAATGTAAGGGTAAGCCTCACCCACGAGGGCGATGTATTTGAATGTTGGTCCGCCGCCGATTCCTTCAAAAATGGAACGCTTGGGTGGCTCGCTGGTAATGATGGGATCGCGATTGCCTGGGACTGGGCCCACGTTGACGGTGAATACTTGCCGGGTGATACCCCCATTTCCGTCATTGGCTACTACCGTAAACAACTGGTTGCCGTAGTGGATGTATTGTGGAGTCCATGAAATGACTCCCGTGGTCAACACGATGTCTGCATTGCCTGGAGGATTCTCCAGGGTGTACGTGACAGTGTCGCCATCGAGATCTGTGCTTTCAACATCATAGGTGTAGAGAACGCCAATGGCTGTAGAGGTGATGGGGAAGGAAGTAATCAGGGGAGGGCGGTTCGCGGGGGGATTACTGACTGTTAATTGGAACTGCTGTGTGGCAGAGCCGCCACGGCCATCACGGACTCGAATCTGGACTTGGTGCTGGCCGATTTGTGTCGATTGTGGGGTCCAGGTAATGGCTCCTGTGGTTGACACAATAGTCATGTTCGTGGGGGACTGAATCAATTCATAGCTAAGTACATCGCTATCGGCATCAGAAGCCAGAACAGGATATTGATAACCCCGACCAACATAGGCATCAATGGTGGGAATAGATTGGTATTCAGGTGCATGATTCAACTCACCAAGTAGAACCAGATGGTAGGAAAATGGAATTCCCGAAGGATTGTTGAATGCAAGTGTTTTGGTGCCTGTGACTTCGTTGGGTTCCAGCATAAGTCCTGGAATGGTGGAACTCAGGTTCACGTAAGGAATACCATCGGGAGTGACACCATCTGCATTCGATAAATTGACCAAGGTATTGGAGATGCCTGTGATTCCCACCACGAGGGTATTTCCCAGGTGATAGCTGCTGGTATTCCGAATAGCAAGGTCCGCATAGAGTACTTTTCTGGAGGTGCCTGCATCAAAAGATGTCCGCTGATACTCTGCTTGAAAACCAGCCACACTCACTAACTGATCAAACGGGATATAATCTGAAGGCGTCTGTATCCCAACTAGAGTGTGGTTCGTTTCAACGATACGTCCATAACTGTCAGTAGCTGTAAAATGGAACTGGTTGGAACCTGGTTGAAGTGTAGTTCGGACAAAGAAGTTTCCGGCAGAATCCAGAGCATCCACTGGACGGCCATTCATTACGACCGATCGAATAGGTGCAGTATTGATACCTAGCGTAGCTTTCCCCGTGATGAGCAACGTTGTTCCAGAAGGATGGCTACTGTTATGTGGTGGGCTGGAAACCAGAATTGTCGGCATGGGTGTTGCCACCCAGGTCACCTGTGCTGTGTCGGAGTAGCCATTGGTGCTAGCAGTAATGGTGTCAAGCCCTGCAATGCTTCCTAAATAGGTAAAGCTCGCTTGGCCAAGTGAATTGGTGATGGCATAACCAACGGGGGAGTGAGTACCAGAGACAGTAAAACGAACGGGAACTGCTGCTACGGGTGCGCCCAGATTGTCAGTCACAGTAGCCGTAAGAGTATCAGGAGCCCCGGTGGGCATTACAGCCGTCTCAGGGGTAAGTTGAATACTCTGAATTCGATTCAAGAGAGGAAGACCCATTCCAGCAGGGTGGCCAATGCCTTCTGGCGAATCCCAACCATAGCTGTACACCATGAACGGTGTTGTTGAAGTAAAGTTGTGGTATGCCTTCTCTGGATAGTATGTATTGCCGATCAATCCATCTGATACTGGTAACGTCAGGTAAGAGTAGCCTGATGTGCCAATCGGAAGGAAGCTACTTGGGTTAAGCAATACCCCATCCATGTTGATTGTGCTGGTTGCAATAGTGGGCGCAACTATGGATACATAATTGTCAAATCTCGTTTCACCATGGCCAGCACCAAGTTCAAATGATGTAACGTATTGGCCAACTGCTGGAACAAGCATCATGAACGGATCGCCGGGTGGCCATCCTACTTGCTGTGGCGAATGATCGTAGAGCGTGCTATGTGCATACTGGGCAACAAGTACACCGTGATTACTGGTGATGTGCGATGCCAATGAAAGAGTTGTCTCGAAAAACTGACCGGCATTCAAAACTGCAGCCTGGACACCGTTAACATTAATCATGGTGCCATTTTGAGATGCAACAATTCTGAACACGTCACCACCAGTACGTGTTGCAAGAGGTGCAGTGATGAATTCCCGGCCCCAAGATTCGGTTGGTGGAAGTTGCTCCAGCAGGTGATCCGCCGCATCAAGGTTATTCGGAATATTGGCTGATTTATGCCCAGAAAGGACAGCAATTTTCTTATCCGACACAATAGAAGTTCCCGTCAAATCTGCACCGAAACTTTTAGCAGCTAACAGGTAAGTTTGCCCTTGATTGAGTACAATAGTGTAAGGACTATTTGCCGTCCTCGTTTCTGCGTCGTCAGATGGAGTTATCGTAACACTTGTATTGTTTTCCGTGGCAACAATAGTAAATAGACTTCCAGGGTCGCCTGGCATACCTGTTGATACGTTGTTGTTATAGCTAATTACATAGTAATTGTTGCCCAGTCGCTCTTTAGGAAGAAGCAATGCGCTATCAGAAGTGTATGCAGGCCCAAGAAATCCCAGTCCGAGGCTGGAAAGTGACACTGAAATATCATCAAATGATGTGATGTGGATAGATTTATTTCCAATCAGATCATTGTCATTTACTGTTGTGTTCCAAAAGTCGTATATACGCTGTTGTACCTGCATTAGCTCAAGTCCATCAAGAATAGTCACTTTTCCTGGAACGACATTGAATGGCAGGGTAAAATTACTCGATGGGATATGCAATACACCTGAAGTTGCATTTTGCGATGTAATGCTCAGTCTAACTACGGCACCTATACCAATAGGCGGCACGGCAAACCAAAAATCCTTTCCTTCATGAGTGCGTTGGACCGTTGGCGGAGGTGGATCTGCAATGCCTTCAGGAGAAACATTCGCGTACGCGAGGTCAAAGGTACCCGATGCTGTCTTACTACCACTCATCCAAGAGACGGCTCCATCCCCTGTTGCACTATATGTGTAGACTTTCTTATCGACCTTATCGAGCACCCAAAGGTTGGTGCTTGATCCCTCTGCCGGTGCGCTGGGATCATGAGTCAGATCCGAGGGATCGGCGTTGGCGGAGTCGAGCTGCCATTTCCCTACATACGATCCAGTGCCACTGTAAACAAAGACTTCATTGGTGCCATCATTGGTCACCCAAATGCGTTGCGTATTCACACCTGCAATCTTGACCGTACCTGCCGCTAGACCTGTAGGGGTAGAATTGATGTTGGGCGAGGTATTGTTGAGTTGAAAACTCGACGCAGCGGCCTGGGTTCCGCTTATTCGAGTTGATGCGCTAGAATAGCGATAGACTCTGCGACTACTCGCCGTTGATGCATGACTGGTCACTACATGAATATCATTGCCAAGTAGCGCAATATCCTCTGCTACCGTCCCTGTTGCCATTCCAGTGGCTGTCCAAGAACCTGCAAATGTTTGTACTCCGGTTACGGGGTGCAGATCGTAGACGTAGACCGTTTTGTTGGCATCGATTACCCACATTTTCGTGCCATCGGCGTTAGCTGTATTGCCCTTGGCAGTCACATTAGCTGAATTTAATAGTGGCAAACCTGTCCATTTTCCATCGGCGTTGTATTGGAAGTTTCGATCCATGTTGGAATCGACAACGTGGAACTTGACTGGTGCCACGTTTTCACTGGCTGTAGCAGAAACCTGGAAAATGAGATCGTTGAAATCCTGGTCTCCGCCATTGTCTAGATCTTCAACCTCGAACTGTGTCACACCATTGGGGAGTATCCGTGAGCGGAAATGCTTGAAGTTATCGGGATTGGCAGTTTGACCATTACTGAGAGTTCGTGTTGAAAAGAACGTATTGGGAGTTCCGCTTAAAACATTAGTGGGGTTGTTTGAAAGTTGTAGTGCTGTTGTGCTGTTCTGAACAAGGTAGAAACCGAGCAGCGCGGTGCTTGGAACCTGAAGCGTATATGTGGCTCCTACAGAAGCATTCTGATCAAAGACGATCTTCCGCCCAGGCGAATTAAGTGCTGCAGGAGCATACGTGCTGATCGTGCTTTGCGATGGTGTAACACCACCTACTTTGCCATCAAGATTATCAACGATGAACAAACCAAGTTCATTTTGATAGGCTGCGTTAGCAGGTTCATTCACCAGAGTTATCGTTATCGTTTTAAGTTCACCTTCAACACCAGGTGGTTTCCAGGGATCAGGATTGATATTCGTTCCGGTCACTGTAACCGGAAAGGTGACGCTTCCCGACAATGGACTAGGTCCATTATCTGTCACAGTAATGGTGACATTGTAATTTCCTGGCGTCGCATAAACATGAGGATCGCTGGTCGTAATTGAAACTGTGCCGCTACCATTTGTCTCACTGATGATGCCTGTGCTGGATGAACTCCCATCCCCCCAGTTCACGGTAGCTGTATGAGTGTCCAGAACTCCCACATCAGTGAAATTGGCGGTGAAGATAATTCGCATTCCAAACTGATTGTAACTGGAAGGCGCAGTAACAACTGGTGCTAGATTATTGACGTTTATCGTTAAATTGTTTGAGAAAAAGGTGCCATCCTCATCGGTCGCATTTGCTGAAATCGTTCGAGAAAATAATCCATCGGTATAAACATGCGTCACGCTTCCAGGGTTGCCACTGACCGTTTGAGTGTTACCATCACCCCAGTTGATTATCCACTGCGTGATTGTGTCTTGTCCCGGATCGGTCCGACCGAGATTAAGGGTATAGGTAGAACCCTCATTGACGCTTGCGGCTCCGCTGATCGTTAATGTCGGAGCAACATTGAGTACATTGACATTGATGCTGTTGCTTGAAAAAGTACCATCTTCATCCGTGGCTGTGGCTGAGATAATTCTGGACACTGAACCATCAGCATAGACGTGTGTCACGGTGCTGGGGTTGCCAGGTACTGTTTGTGAGTTGCCATCACCCCAGTTGATGAGCCATTGCGTGATCGTGTCAACTCCTGGATCAGTCCGGCTGAGATTGAGCGTATAAGTGGAACCCTCATTTACTGTGGCGGCTCCACTGATAGTCAGTGTTGGTGCTACATTGAGAACCGTGACATTGATGGAATTGCTATTCCACGTACCGTCCTCATCCGTGGCAGTGGCAGAGATGGGGTAAACATTGGCACCATCAGGATAGGTGCGAGTGACGCTTGCAGGGTTACCGCTGACAAATTGAGTGCCGTTTCCCCAGTTAATGTTCCAACCAGTGATGGTGTCCGTGCCTGGATCACTGCTACTCAAATTAAGCGTGTAGACCGAACCTTCGTTAACAGTACTATTGCCACTGATCACCAGCGTGGGCGGTACATTATTGACCGTAATGGTAGCTGTATTCGTGTGTACACTGCCTGCCGTGTCAGTTATCTGCAAAACGGCTGTGAAACTTCCATTGTCCGAAAAGAGGTGATTAAAGGTTGCCGACGAAGTGGACGTCGTATCAGGTTTCGTCCATTGATAGCTGTAAATACCTTCCAGATCGCTGGAACCGCTGGCATCAAAGAGAAGTGAGGTACCTTCGTTCGTCGTGCGATTGCCACCAGCATTGGCAGTAGGTAGGCTATTGACCGTAAACGTGAAGTTCTGGGTAGTTGTTTGATTCAGATTATCTTTAGCCCGTATGGCAATTGTATGCTGACCAGCAGACAAAGTACCAGGATTCCACGTCCAATTCGAGCCGCTCAGTGAGGTTGTGATGTTCTGGTAGGTGCCACCATCAATCGATGCTTCCAGCATCGTCACTTGCACATTGTCCGTAGCAGTGCCAGTCAGTCTGGAATCATTGGTTAACTTGTCAGTGGTGTAAGGTGCGCCCGCACCAATCGGGAAAGTATCGTACAACAAACCCACGGTAACAGCTGGCAATGGATCTGAGGCCCCTTGCCCACGAAGTCGAACTAGGGTGTTCTCATCTCCGGTAGAATTGCCCTGGCTGTTCAGCTGGTCATTGTTGACCAGACGCACAAAAACCTTGAACTGCGTCGCTGGCGTGGTGCCACCAAACATGTCCAATTGGGAGATGTCGATTCGAATTTCTTTCCCATCACTGACAATGACTTCCTGAGTGTGGGTCGCGTCAAACCCAGGTGTAACCACGCCATCGGTTACGTTATAGGCCACGTCACGTGGCCGTGTGTAAGGGTATACTTGCGTTTGTCCCGTCGTCGGGTTCACGAAACCTATTTCAAATGCATCTTTGATCCGATTGGCTGCCGTTGTATCGAACACAAGACTATCATAGGTAATGATCAGATTGCGCGGGTTGACTGGTACGGGATAGTTCTTCCAAAGAGTCGCTGTGAAAGAGTTGCCTTCACGCAGGATGACGTCAGATCCTGTGATGGTGTAACTGCCTTTACCAGCACCAACGCCGCCTGTTTCCTCGAATGTCCAATCCGTCCAGGTAGATGGGCGAACGACGATGTCATTCTGTGGTGGATTTCTGGTTCCAACTCCACTCCCTCCAATGTTTGGATTGGATGGTTTGGATGAAAGACTACCTGTTGTCGATGGTGAACCCGCCGAGTTACCACTGCTACTAGATGAAGAACTTGGATTGGCAGGTTTGAATTGCACCGAGGGTGAACTTGCCTGTGTACTCACAAAGCTCGAAAGCTGATCGAGCTCATTGTTCTGTGAACCTAGCCAGGTCGGATAGGTTGTTACTCCTGAGTTAGGAGGAGGAGAACCTTGTTGAAGCGATGGAGACGCTGTGAATGAACTGCCTAAATCAAACGGTTGATCAGCACGCGGTGTGGGCGTATTTTCGCTTGTTGGATACGCCCCAAGTGGATCATGTTGTTGATCAGACGAGAGCTGGGTTTGGAAGAATGCGCCATCACGAGTGCCTTGTCCATGGAAACCACGCATCTTCATTGGCTGCAAGAAACCCGCAAACCATGGCTGCTTTGCTACTGGAGCCTGTGCGGGAGCTCCTTTCCTTTCGAATGATCGTGCCGATCGCAATAACTGTATCTCACGACTAGGCGTATGCTGATTTCTCAATAACCCAGGAATTAAAAAGGACAGCTCAAGAAGCTCCACTGCTTTGCCTGGAGCGTAGCGTTCTTCTAAAGGCTCAAGATTAGGCTTCACTATTAAGGGCCAACGACGCGAAGCAAGCTTAGTATCAGACATTTAAGAACCTCGTAAAAAGTTAAGTCGAGGCGAAACAATCACTCTAAACAGACAATTTGTAACAATCAGGACAGGCGCTATGCAACAGAAAAATTGAAAAATATTGTAGTGTATCATTTCGAGGCGTTAGATTTGTCACAGAAATAATTTTACGATTAAAGAGGTAGTAGAGCTGTATTATTATTATGCTGCATTACTGTTCTGGAGATTCCGCAAATGCCAGTGAAAACACAGGCTGCGAAGCCGGCACTAATTTAGCACCCCAGCTCGCTATAAGGCCTCCTGCCTTAGCGCTCCTACAATCACCAACAGTTATTTGCCGAGTAACAGAGCCATGGTACGTGACTGGTGGACCAAGAAACTCCAAAGGATCATTGGGGACATTGAAGCAGGCAAAATGCCCGTTTCTGTCAAGGAACTCTATGTTTGTGGTGCCTTTGCACGTGGGGAGCTCGACCCGCCAGAACTTAACCTCATCGTCATTCATGATGAGCCATCACCCACACTCATCGAGCAATACCGTCTTCAAAGTAAACAACCCGCTCGCTCTATCATGGCAGCTCTCAGCAGTGGTATAAGGCAATTTGAACGCCATCTCTGCAAAGTGATCCGACGCCCTACGGAACACATTGTTATCCACCACGGCACGCACCTGAATCAAGCTTACGCCCCTACGAGCAAGCAACTTGAAGGGTTAGTCTTATTGTGGTCTCATTCAGATCGGGATTGGCGAGGAAAGATCGCTTCCATTCCTGTTCCCGATGCGCTACATCCTGCTCGCCAGGTGCCTGCTGCAATTCAACTACCTGACTCGCTGCAAGAAGAAGCCGACTATCTCACACAAAAGATCACGCTGGAGCAACTCCGCCTACAACGTATTCCACTAGAGGCTTTACCCCCGTTGAGTATGGAAGAGGCCCAAAGGTATCTGGCGGCACCGGAGCATCTGGACTATTGGGGAGTTCATACCAAACCATTGTTCCCCTATGCCTGTGCCTGGCTGAGCACTCAGAACGTATGGGAAGCCATGGCCACCGATGGATGCATTGTCTTTGATCATGATTTCCGCTTCAGACTACAATTGGGCAAACCTCACTTCAGGAAAATGGTGCTGCATTTTGATCGGCCTGTCTTGGAAAAGCAGTGCTATATACCCTTCCTGAAGCAGGGATATCCCAAGGAATTGTTTGTCTTGGAAAGGGGTTCTGCTTGGACATCGACAACGCAGGAGGGATAGTTCATCTCGCTCCAACCATTCCGTTTCAATGCGCTCGACGCAGCGAACTATTAAGTTGTAAAGACTCGCAAGATCAACGTGCTCATTCCTCGAGCGGTAAACTACTTTGCCGACTAAGAATGCCCTCAAGATGCACGAAAATGTCGGGCTTATCGACGAAGCTAAAAACGGAGCAGGAGCGCAGACAATCCTCTATATGTCTTGGGCAAGACAACAATGTCCTGAATCACAGAGAACAACCGAAGATTACACAAGCATCAGCAAGGAACTGGGTGTGACAATTGTACCTGCGGGGATTGCATGGCAGCGGTTCCTGCAAAGTTAGCAAGCTAGTCTTACACGATCGTGACAAAGCCATCCTAACTTGGAAGGCACCTGCCTCGCAGTAGGTGTTTTTGTAGCAGTGTGGGTAGAACTCCAGGAAAGACAAGCTATTGTTGGAAAAGGTCGCCTGGCAAACGTTCAACTCGCTCAAAGATACGGAATCACGAAGTCGGCAACATTCTGGATTGTAAGTTGAATGTGCAGATTCTGCTGACGAATATCGACGTGTATCCCTCCTGCGTGAACTATGATCAAAGTCACCAATCTCAAAAAATCCTTCGGAGCCCGGATCGCGGTAGATGGTGTTACTTTTGACGTTCCCAAGGGTGAGACCTTTGGATTGCTGGGGCCGAACGGGGCCGGTAAGTCTACCACCATTCATATGCTCTGCGGAGTTCTGGCACCGGATGGTGGAAGCATTGCCATCCATGAGCAGAGCGATCCCATGCGTCCCGAAGTGAGGCGATGCCTGGGTGTGGCGCCGCAGTCACTCTCCCTGTATGAGGACCTGTCTGCTGTAGACAATCTCGCTTTCTATGGGCGTTGTTATGGAATGTCTTCAACCACGCTCAAGGATCGCATCGAGTGGTCACTTCGGTTTGCCGGGCTGGTTGACCGTCGCCACGACAAGATTAGGACGTTTTCTGGTGGCATGAAGCGACGCATGAATCTGGCCTGTGCCCTCATTCATGATCCGCCAGTAATCTTCCTAGATGAGCCGACGGTCGGAGTGGATCCCCAATCGCGTAACCATCTCCTGGATAGCATTGAAGCTCTGGCCCGGGAAGGTCGCACCATTCTGTATACCACACATTACATGGAAGAAGCGGAGCGCCTGTGCCACCGGGTGGCCATCATGGATCAGGGGAAGATCCTGGCTCTCGATACCGTGGCCGGGCTTATCGCCAAGCATGGCGGTCAGGCTGTGGTGGAAGCGGAGATCGGGAAAACATCCAGCAAGTCTGAATCGTATTCTCAAGTACTCGACAAGGTGCTCGGTGGTGGCAACTATCAGTTAGATGGAAATCGACTACGTTTTCATTCAGATGAGCCCTTGCGCCAGGCAAACCACATTGCAGATCACCATCTTAACCTCGAAACGGTTCGTATCCATCGGCCAGATCTGGAAGCGGTGTTTCTGACACTCACTGGCAAGAGGCTTCGCGACTAATGACTCCCATCCTCCACCTCGCCTGGAAAGACATCAAGCTGCTTCTCACTGACAAGGCAGGCCTCTTCTGGTTCCTGGTGTTTCCACTCATCTTTGCGCTGTTCTTTGGCTCCTTGATGGGAGGCGGCAACAAGGGAGCATCCAAAATCAAGCTGGCCGTGGTTGACAACGATCAATCGCCAGAGAGCGCCAAGTTTATTGAACAACTTCAGAAATCACAATCGCTTGAAGTACGGACTGAGAGTAGAGAACAGGCCGAACCGAAGGTTCGTCGTGGCGACTACACGGCTTTTCTGATTCTACCCAAGGACTTTGGCAAGAACTCTGCCTTCTTCGGAGGCAACCAGACCACGCTGGAAGTGGGCATGGATCCATCACGGAAAGCGGAAGCTGGCTTTCTGGAAGGGTTGATCATGGAATCACTCTTCCAGGGCATGTCCCAACGATTTACCGATCCGAAGCAATCGATGGCCGATTTAAAGACGGCGAGAAAGCAATTAGAGTCCACGGAAGACTCTAAACAGAAGAAGCTGCTGCTCAATTTCTTTTCGGACTTCGAGAAATACCTCGGAGATGCTGACTTCCAGTTCAGTCCCAGGGGTAATGACTCCAAGCAGAATGTGATGAGGCCCAACATCAAGAAAATCGATCTCACTGCAGATGAAACTGGTAAGCCGAGGTCAGCGTACGAAATCACTTTTCCTTCCGCGCTGGTCTGGGGACTATATGGTTGTGTCATGACGTTTGCCATCTCACTGGTCACCGAGCGCACCCATGGTACGCTCTTACGGCTGCGAACAACACCCATGACCTGGTCAGGTATTCTGCTTGGCAAAGGTATCGGCTGCTTCATCGCCTGTTTTGCGATCACTACCTTACTGCTGACGATAGGGATCATCGGCTTTCAGGTGAGAGTAGCTCAACCCCTGGGTTTACTCGTAGCACTGCTGACCAGTTCGCTGGGGTTTACAGGGTTGATGCTATTCATTGCCACACTAGGTAAGACTGAACGTGCCGTGGCTGGAGCAGCTTCGGGCATCTTCATGCCGCTGGCCATGATCGGAGGCGGTATGCTTCCGCTCTTTTTCATGCCAAGCTGGTTGCAGCAAGTGGCCAGTATCAGCCCCTTCAAATGGAGCATCTTGGCATACGAAGGAGCCATCTGGCGAGGCTTCACTCCAGTGGATTACCTCCTTCCCTGCTCGATGCTATTGCTGTTCGGTGGAGTGGGATTTGCCCTTGGATGCTGGCTGTTGAAGAAGTCGCAAACGACCTAGCAGTTACTTGGTGACTCGCAGCAACAGCAAGATCAAGATGCCACAGCCAGGCATGCAGGTCGATCGGATGGCGTATTACTTTCGTTCAGGGCTGTGGAAAGCCGTTTACCGTTAAACTAATAGATGCTGACCGAAGTGAACGAATCGGTGAAGCTGCCATCAAACTCATTTTTCCACCAGACTGCCGAATCCACAGCGAGCGGTTACTGACAAGCAACGGGCTAATAGGTCCCCAAGCATCACATATCAAACACCCCTAGCTCAGTGTGTGCCAGCAGAGACTGCAAAAACTCACGACTGGCTTTGACTTGTGCCCGAGCTTCCCGAACTGAAAACTCTCCCTTCTGCCTCACCTTCCCGTTAATGACACTCTGTAATTTGCGCTTAAGTGTCGCAGGGCCGACATGAAGCCAAGGTTTTTTTTCGATGGCAGCCCGGCTCAATCGCTTCCTGCCCTCCTCAGTGAGACCCTTTCGTTTGGCTCGATTGCGTTTAGCTGCTTCAGAACGCCTGGGATTGGGTTGCATCCGTTGTTGAGTGCTCATTGGTGACCTTTCTTCAAATCCCATCTTAAACTTGGTTGTAGTGAAAGATGTTACTTCTCAGCTGGGTGTCACTGATTTCGGTGTCAGTGCTAACCACTCTTTTTTCTCGCCCGCTTTTCTGGAATTTCGAGGATGACAGCTTTGTTCGCATTATCACCCTCTGATTTGGTTTTAGAACCAGCGCGCTCGGCGAGATCAAATAGAATCGCTCGCAGTTGGTTGGCAGTTTTTCGATAATCCTCTGCTATTCGATGAGCAGCAGAAAAGTACACCTTTGCAGCATCTACCGAAACTGCCTCTACTGCTCGCCTGTAAAAAACAGCGACCAGCTCATGGAAGTAAACCATCTGCTGAATGGCCATCTTAGCCAGTGGGTCGTCAGGACACCCGTACTCCTGATAAATTTGCCCCATCATCTCCATAAAAACAGGACGATTATCGCATGGTCCGACGTAGGGAAACATGATGCTATGCAAGTGCAGATCGTAGGTAACTTGACGTAACTGGGATGCCGTTGGAATAATTTTCTTCTCTTTCTTGGGCTGTTCTCCTGTAGTTGTAGTTTCCGGAGCTTTAGTTTGGGGTTCTGGTTTCGTCGTGTACTTTGGTGGTGGTGGAACAAACTTTGGTGAGGGTGGTACAGAACTGGGGGCAACATTATCTTTCGCCTCATTCACCCTAAGCGATTGCATAAACGAAGCGAATGGTTGTTCTGTCATGGGTGGAGGAGCAAGCCCCATCTGTTCGAAGGTAAAGTTTTCGTTGAACGCATCATCGTCCATGTCCATTGAGAGACTCCTTGAGAGGTTACGAAACTGGTTAGAGGTTTGAATCATCCAGAACTTCAGCCTCACGTCGTTGACGTAAGCCACTGTGTAGATTGACGATTTCAAAGAAAGTGCTCGAAATGATGCTGTTTTTCCGGTAAACAACGGGATCGACATATCCAGGTTTCAGAGGGGACTTTCCTGGCAAAGTTAAATAGAGTTGTCGAAGATCCTCAATGGTTCTATTGGAATCAGGGCTCATCCGTTTTTCGATCACATTCATGACATCCTTGGAGACTTTCGCTGGATTGAGATAGTCCCCCATTGTTGGCATTACTTCCTGCATGGCACGTATAGAACAGAATCGTTCCTTCCTGATGCCTTTGGCTCGGAGATAGAGCAGGCGATCAAAACCGCCGAGGTACCCACATTCCTCCCAAAGTGCTTCCACGTTGTCTAGCAGACCTTTCTTGGGATCAGTGCCGATAACCTTATTCCAAACGAACGTTGTGTCAAAAAGCCTCTGCTCCACATCGAAGAAGACTGAGTTGAGAACCACGATAAACTCTGGGTTTTCCTCCAGTAGTTGTGCCATGATCTGAATGGGAGCCCGGCCTAGCACCAACGACTTATAAAGCCAGTAGTCTGATTGGACTGTGTTTTTGCTAACGAATGCTTCAGCGTTTATGACAAGCTGAACATCACCAGGAAATAGGAGAGACAACAGGGTTCGACCGCTACCCCGGACCCTTTTTGATCGATTCATCTCTTTTAACATGCCTTGGCGAGCTGCAAAGGCCACTCTGAGGTTAGGATCCGAAGCCATCCAACTATGCAAGAGGTTGACTTCTCCCGAACCTTTGATGATTTTCTCAGCTAGAGTTGCATTCTGCCAGCGCCAGTCTGGTGGTCTCTGTGGATCCACAGGGTAAATGAGCATGATGAAGACTCCAGGAAGTTGTTATTGAAACAACCCCATCATGCCTGGCTATGAAAAGAAATAACAAGACCACTCCAACCACAAAATCAAAAGTGCCTGTATTTAGGCCCTATGAGCACTAGCAATGATATTTTGCACTGCTCAGAAATCGCGAAATCAGAGAAGTCCTACACCGCTACGACGGTGAAAAAGGCCAATTCTTGTCAGCTCCAGCTTCAATCCAGGTAGAGAGCCTGGGTGTTTCAGTAGTCATCATGCTCTCTGAAGCATTTTCATTTGAATTATCGAGGGAAGCGCTTCCCTCGCTTCGTGATCTTGTTCACCAGACAGGATCCTATCATTTCATTTGCTGAGCAACTGAGCTGGCAGATGTCGGCGTTGTCCCTTTCCATCATCGACGATTGCGAAACACGTGCTGACCTGGTTACTGTCCCATGACGGCTGTGGCTTCCTTGAAGTCGACGCACCGGTGCCACCACCGATGATCGGAATAGATTCATAGAGCTTACGTAAGTCGTCAACTGTCCTTCCTTCTTCAGGTTGCATTCGTCTTTCGATCACTTCTCGGACCATCTTTCTAGCCTTACTGCACCCAAAATAGGCACCCAGAATCGGGCACGAAGCCCATTTGCGGTTCTGCGAGCAACTTGGGAAGTTCTGCATGACCGAACCGAATAAGGTAAGAAATCGCTGCCAGCCACCAAGGAAGGAACATTCCAGAAAAATGGTCGGGATATGGCAGCTGGCAAGTCCACTCGCTGGATGGGAATGAATCACATTGTTCCAGATGAAGTTCTCCTCTTGCAGTCGATCCACAACATCAAAAAAAGTGCTGAATGAACCTCATAGTAGGGCTCATCATAGGAGAGTAGGGCGGTCTTCACTTCAGACGGGTATCGGCAAGGATCATTGATTGAATGAGCCAGCTCATGAGATGGTTTTTGCTTTGATGTTGATACGCAACTACCGCGTGCTCCAGTTCTTTGCGGACTTTGTTGCGTTGAACGGCGTGTATCAATCGGAGTTCACTTTTACCCAGAAGACAGAGAAGCTCGTGAGCCAGCCTGAGGTATTGATCGCTGAGTAAGTATTCATTGGCAAAACAGAAATCGATTGAAATGTTGGAACGGAAGCGCGATTCCCGTGCTTGCTGCCACCGCCAATCTGGACGTTGTACGTGAGACCTTCGCATTGTCATAGTGCAGGACTCCAATTAGAAATATTTCAGTACGATAGCAAGTGCCGTGAAAGCGATCAGCACCAATATACGAACTCTATGGGATACGGTTCGCAGTGGTCTGTAAGAATGATGGATGTTCATACATATCCTCATTGAAGGTGGAAAGATAATTCATTCTGTCTGCGCATCGCTGTAAAACGCAAGAGCACCTTGCGGTAAAATGGTTTCTGCCACCGGAATGAATACTCAGGATCGAAAGTCGAACGAATGCAGATTTTATGCTAGGGTAATAAATGTTTACGGATTAATGCTGTAATGATTCTCTATTTGTTCAGATGAGGGACGGTTGTACCAGTAGTTCCCAATGCAGTGGGAAATGGTAAGTGCTTATTTTGTATAGAGTTAAGTCATGTGGAGTGCAGGATTCCCACTGTCAGGAAATGAGATTGCTACTATTATTAGTCTTCCATTTCTACTTAACTGCTTCCAACGAGGAAAAGGATCACACGAAAATACACATGGATTAAAAGTAGTGGGAATAGTGGGAATAATGGGAAATGGTATCCAATACTTACAGAATCTGAAGACATTGTCTGCTTGAATGCGCTCAATGATGATTGATAGGGAATGACAAGGGAATCTAAACACATTACTCTCAACAACGGCACAGACTAGAACTTACAGAGTTCTGACTGTAGTCACGAGGATGATGATTGACTCAGATTTCTTGACTGTATGCATCGGGACTGATGTTAACATCACAGTAAATGAAGAACTAGAGATTCAGATTGGTATCACGTGTGTGGCTCAAATCTCAGTAAAAGGGGTTGAGCAATTCAATCTTGTCCACATGACAGAAGAAGCCGGATTTTCTAGTCCTAGGTAATTGAAACAGCTTCATCATTTACAATGAAAGTGGC
>WBZX01000610.1_pt1 | contig 31402 bp, 33 predicted proteins | sample 5204211 | NCBI WGS metagenome assembly WBZX01 (sample SAMN12344362, study PRJNA552823) | activated sludge metagenome | biome: Activated sludge suspended growth; feature: Nitrification reactor; material: Wastewater; isolation source: activated sludge from nitrification reactor of wastewater... | reverse complement strand
CACGGCCGCGTTCGACACGGTACCCGAGAAGAGGTACTCGTTCCGCTGCATCTGGTCCTTGTACAGCTGGGTGAGCGACTGCCTCAGGAATTCGTCCTGGATGATGAAGGTGGCCGGTGGCAGCAGACGCTCGTCCGTGCTATTGAGCACGTAGTCTTCCAAGGCATCCAGCGACTGGATCTCCAGTTCGAACTCCCTGCGCTTCTTGTCGTAGTTCACCATCTCGCCGAAGTACAGGTCTTCTTCCCGGTCGAGATTGAGGATCTCCTTGGTCTCCTTGTACGTCTGAAGCTCATCCTCATGCTGCTCCAGGATCACGGTCACCTCCGCCAGCTGCTTGTCGATGTAGTTGAGCGTGTTCTCGTTGATGTCGAACTCGCTCTGCAGGGTGTAGTCGATATAGACCTTCGAGAGCGTGTCCAGGAACATCTTGGCCCGGGCCGGCACTTCGTCCTCGGTGGTGATATCGAGGATGGTGGTGTAGTCCGCATTCTCCACCGAGATGCTCTTGACGTAGCGGTTCACCAGCGCGGTGCGTTCGTGCCGCACGAACTGATAGTCGATACCCGAAAGGTCAGCCACCGTGGTGGCATCGATGTAGGGCGATTTCTTGATCCTGATGATGAACTCCCGGTCGCGCAATTCTTCGTTGAAGCGCACCTTCTTCTTCACCACCTCCCCCCCCTTATCGTAGCTGATCTCACAATGGTCCACATCCAGGATGTGCAGGTCGATGGGCCGGTCGTACAACCGATGGTTGATGACCTGCATATGCACCGTGAACGGGGCCGTGCCATACACCTGCGTGGTCTTGAAGCGACCTACGATGAAATAGGAGACATCGAAATCGAGCTTGTCCAGGGCCTTGTCCACCAGGTCGTACGAGGTGAGCACCCGCTTCTGGTTCACGATGTCGCCATAGACCTGCACATAGCCCAGGCTCTGGTACACCTGGCTCTGGTAGTTGTACACGTCCCGGTCCTTCAGCAGGATCTGCGTGCCCGCACCGTACACATCGGGCAATTTGTAGCTGTACAAATAGGATAGCACACTGGCCAGCACCATGGCCACGGCAACGAAATACCAGTTCTTGGAGGCTATCCGCAGGAAGTAGCGCAGGTCCTTCGCATCGATGATGCTGGTGCGCTGCTGAGGGCGGGGGGTGGCCATCCGTTGTTGAAAAATGCCGAGGACCAATCCCCCGCGACCTGCGGGAAACCCTTGGCAAAGGCGGGCAAATATAGCCGAGCACCCCTGCCCAGTGGATTGCGACCGGCTTGTTGATAGCTTCGACCAAAAGATGGCGCGGATACGACGGCAAAGTCTACTTTTGGCCACCTCATCGTCCCGCCCTCATGACCAAGGCCCTCCGCACGACGCTGACCATTCTCGCAGTGATGGCTCCATTCGCTGCGGAGTTGTTCGCCCAACCGGTAGGTGGTCCGCCCCCGTGCTGGCCTCCTCCCTGTATCCCTATCGATGGTGGCGTTAGCGCCCTCATCGCTGCTGGTGTCCTCTTGGGTGGTGGCAAGGCCCTTGGCATGCGCCGCACCCGCAAGCAGGCCTGACCCGCTCTCCCATGTTGGCCGCCCTGCTGCGCCGCACGTGGAACGACCCTCTCCTACGCTTCCTTACCACCGCTGCGCTCCTCTACCTTACTTGGTACGTGGCGTATGAATGGCTCATCCATCCGTGGGGTGTTCTGGACCGCGCCCTCATCGACAACCTCATGCTCGTTTCGGGCAAGGTGCTGGAGGCACTGGGGTATGAGCTGTTGCCCGAACCGGCCGTGGACTTCAACCGGTACATCGGTGTGCAGGGTGGCTCGCTCCTCTGGATAGGCGACCCCTGCAACGGCCTGTCGCTCTTCGCGGTCTTCACCATCTTCCTACTGGCCTATCCTGGCCCCTGGAAGAAGAAGCTCTGGTTCATCCCGGCCGGCATCCTCACCATCCACCTGCTCAACGTGGTGCGCATCGTGGTGCTATGCCACGTGGTCACCATCGACTTCGAGCTGCTCAACTTCAACCACGATTTCCTCTTCAACGTGATCGTGTTCGCCTGGATCTTCGGTCTCTGGTTCCTGTGGGTGAAACGGCTCTCGGGCGGAACACCGGCGACCGGACGATGAGCCGCCGCACCATCGCCAGCCTGGCCGTCGTGCTCGTCGCCATCGCGCTGGGCGTGCTGCGTGAGTTCCTGTTCGTCAACCTCAACTACCAACTCGATTTCGTCACCCACCACCGGGCGTTCTCCTACGCCCATTCCAAGTTCCAGGCATGGGTGGAAGGCTGGGAACTGCGCGAACTGAGCGCACTGAAGTGGGCGCTGGCCGTTCTATTCACGGCGGCCAACCTGGCCTTGGCGGTGCTACTTGCCCGGGTGCGCGTGGGCGACCACCGGTACCGGTCAGCGCTCGTGTTCGGCTTCGTCACCATCGGCACGGTCGCGCTCATCGCCCACGGGCTATCCGGGCAGTTCGGCGGGCTGCGGTACGTTTCGGTGAAACTGCTGCACGCCCTCCAGTATCCGGTGTTGCTCCTCATCGTGTGGGCGGCATCGTGGCTGAAACCACGCTAGAAGCACACCCCCGGTTACATTTGGCGGCCTTTCCACAAGGGCGTTCGCCATGCTGATCACCGACCGTTTCGTTATGATCAACTTCCCCAAGACGGGAAGCTCGTTCGCACGATCGGTCCTGAAGGAACTGCACCGCCCGAAGGGCTTCCAGAAGGTGCTTGCGCGCCTGGGCATGGCGAAGTCCACGTTGAACGAACTGTTGCTGCCGGTGATCTGGTTCAAGGATGCCGGCTGGAACTACCCCAACCAACACGGGGTGTACACCCAGGTACCCGCTGCGGACCGAGGCAAACGCATCATGACCGTGGTGCGCGATCCCCTGCAACGCATGGTATCGGCCTACGAGTTCAGGCACTGGGCGCGCTACCCCGGTAACAACGAAGCGGCCATCCGCGCGCGTTTCCCCCATTTCCCCGACCTCTCCTTCGAGGAGTTCATGGAGATGAACGACCGCATCATCCTGCCCTCGCGCATGCCCGACGGTGTGCAGGTGGATATCGGCCTGGCGACCTACCAGCAGATCCAGTACTACGCCAAAGACCCCGTGGCCACGCTGCTCGGCCTGCGACCGGATACCGACCTGGCACGGGACCGCGCGCTCCACTTCCCCGAGGTGACCTACCTGCATACCGAAGACCTGAGCCGGGAGCTGCATGCCTTCCTCCTGGAGATGGGCTACCCGGAGAAGGACCTGGCCTTCATCCTTTCCAAGCCCAAGGAGAACGTGACCGAGCGCAGCCGACCTGCCTACTTGACGCCCGCCATGGTGGAACAGGCCCGCCAACGCGATCGGTTCTTCTACCAACTGTTCCCCGAGTACCTTCCCTGACCCAGCGCCATGCTCATCACCGATCGGTTCGTCATGATCAACTTCCCCAAAACGGGAAGCTCATTCGCCCGAGAGGTCATCCGCAAGGCCATGCGGCATCCGGGCAGCCTGGCACAGCGCATCGCGTGGAAGCTGGGCAAGCCGCGCCCCACGTGCACGGAGCTGCTCATGAAGCAGCGCTTCTTCAACCCGGCCTTCGTGGAAACGCGCGATGAGGCGCACGGTGCCTATTGCCAGATACCGGCCGAGCACCGGCACAAGGTCATCATGAGCGTGGTGCGCGAGCCTGCCTCCCGCTTGGTATCGCTGTATGAATTCCGTGGATGGACCCGGAAGATCAGGCCCAGCTTGGAAGAGATCCAGGCGGTGTTCCCCCACTTCCCGGACCTTGACTTCCCGGAATTCTACCGGCTGATGATGGAGGTGACGCACAACGCATCGCTCCCCCAAGGCATGCGCACCGAACTGGGTCCGCAGACGGTGCAGTTCATCCGCTTCTTCGCCCGCGACCCGCTGGCCACCATGCTCGCCTTGCGCGACGACACGGACCTACGCGCGGATTGGGACAAGCACTTCCCCGCCGTGCGCTTCCTCCATACCGAGGACCTGAACAAGGAATTGCACGCCTTCCTCCTGGAAATGGGCATGAGCCGCGCCTCCATCGCCTTCGTGGAGAACAAGGAGAAGAGCAACGTGACCGAGCGCACGAAGGCCACCTACCTGACCGATGCCATGCTGGACGACCTGGCCTGGCGCGAACGTTTCCTGTACCAACTGTTCCCCGAATACCTGAAGGCGCTGGATACCTGGCGCCCTTCCAAACGCACACACCCATGAGCACACGCGACACCGCCATCTTCGAACTCATCGAGAAGGAGAAATGGCGTCAGACCATCGGGCTGGAACTCATCGCCAGCGAGAACTACGTGAGCGACCAGGTCCTGGAGGCCATGGGCAGTGTGCTCACCAACAAATACGCGGAAGGCCTGCCCGGCAAACGCTACTACGGCGGTTGCGAATTCGTGGACGAGGTGGAGAACCTCGCCATCGACCGGGTGAAGAAGCTCTTCGGCGCGGCCTGGGCCAACGTGCAACCACACAGCGGTGCACAAGCCAACGCGGCCGTGATGCTCGCCTGCCTGAAGCCGGGCGACACCATCCTCGGATTCGACCTGAGCCACGGCGGCCACCTCACGCACGGCAGCCCGGTCAACTTCAGCGGCAAGCTCTACCGCCCCACCTTCTACGGTGTGGAGCAGGCCACCGGTCGGGTGGACATGGACACGGTGCGCGCCGCGGCCTTGCGCGAACGCCCGAAGCTCATCATCTGCGGAGCCAGCGCCTATAGCCGCGACTGGGACTACGCTGCGTTCCGTTCCATCGCCGATGAAGTGGGCGCCTTGCTGTTGGCCGATGTGAGCCACCCGGCGGGCCTGATCGCCGCGAAACTGCTGAACGACCCCTTGCCCCATTGCCACGTGGTGACCACCACCACGCACAAGACCCTGCGCGGACCGCGCGGCGGCTTGATCATGATGGGCCGCGACTTCGAGAATCCCTGGGGACTGAAGACACCCAAGGGCGAGGTGCGCATGATGAGCTCCATCCTGGACGGCGCAGTGTTCCCCGGCACACAAGGCGGGCCGCTGGAGCACGTGATCGCCGCCAAGGCCGTGGCCTTCGGCGAAGCATTGGCACCGAGCTTCACCGACTACGCGCAGCAGGTGATGGCGAATGCGAAGACGATGGCGCAGACCTTCATGGACAAAGGCTACCACGTGGTAAGCGGCGGCACGGACAACCACTGCATGCTCATCGACCTGCGCAACAAGAACGTGACCGGCAAGGATGCGGAACGCATCCTTGGCTTGGCGCACATTACGGTGAACAAGAACATGGTGCCCTTCGATGACAAGAGCCCCTTCGTCACCAGCGGCATCCGCATCGGCACAGCGGCCATCACCACCCGTGGGGTGAAGGAGAACGAGTGCAAGCAGATCGTGGAACTCATCGACAGCGCGTTGCGCAACGGCGACAACACCGGCGACCTGGAACGCATCCGCTTCCAAGTGGGCGGCATGATGCGCCTGAAGCCGCTGTACGGCTGGTCCGTGCAGAGCTGAGGGAGCGGTCGCTGGGGACGTATCGCTGACACGCACGGAACGATCCACCATCCAAGGCGGAGAGCATGCTATTCAACTCGATCGATTTCGCGGTCTTCCTACCGATCGTCTTCGCGCTCTATTGGTCGGCGAAAAGCAGCGTACGTCTACAGAACGCGCTGCTCATCGTTTCCGGGTCGGTGTTCTATGGCTGGTGGGATTGGAGGTACCTGTGGCTCCTGCTGTTCACTTCCGGGGTGGACTACCTGGTTGCCATGGGCCTGGAGCGCAAGGAGCGCCCGGCAGTCAGAAAGTTCCTGTTGGGCATTAGCCTAACGGCCAACCTCGGCCTACTGGGTTTCTTCAAGTACTACGACTTCTTCGTCCACAGCTTCGTGGATGCCTTCCGCCTCTTTGGGGCTGAGTTGGATGCGCACACCTTGGGTTGGGTACTTCCCGTGGGCATCAGCTTCTACACCTTCCAAAGCCTGAGCTATACCATCGATGTCTATCGGCGGGACCTCCGTGCAGTGCACGACCCACTGGTGTTCTTCGGCTTCGTTGGCTTCTTCCCCCAGTTGCTCGCCGGACCCATCGAGCGGGCAAGGCACATGCTGCCGCAGTTCCAGGCGGCACGCACCTTCGACCTCTCGCTGGCCGTGGATGGCTCCCGGCAGATGCTGTGGGGGTTCTTCAAGAAGATCGTGATCGCGGACCAGTGTGCCCCCATCGTGAACGAAGTGTTCGCAGGTCCCGCTGCACACGATGCCAGCGAGATCCTCTTTGCAGCGTTGCTCTTCGCGTTCCAGATCTATGGCGATTTCAGTGGCTACTCGGACATCGCCATCGGTTGCGCCCGGCTCTTCGGCCTGGAACTCATGCGCAACTTCGCCTTCCCGTACTTCTCGCGGGATATCGCGGAATTCTGGCGTCGCTGGCACATCTCGCTCTCCACCTGGTTCCGGGACTACCTCTACATCCCGTTGGGTGGAAGCCGCGGCAACACGTGGTCGCGCGTGCGCAACACCTTCATCATCTTCCTGGTCAGCGGGCTATGGCATGGAGCCAACTACACCTTCATCGTGTGGGGCAGCATCCATGCATTGCTCTTCCTTCCCTTGCTGTTGCGAGGAGCCAACCGGGCGCACGCAGGACCGATCGCACCGGATCGCTGGTTACCTTCCTTCACCGATGCCGGGCGCATGCTCATCACCTTCCTCGCCGTCACCATGGCGTGGGTATTCTTCCGCGCTGCCGACCTGCATGACGCCTTCGATGTGATCGGACGCATAGCCACCGGCTTCGCGGATGCGCCCGGACTGTTGCTGACCTTCCTGCACAAGCTGACCAGCTGGCCGGTTCGCTTCATCGGGTTGATGCTCCTTGTGGAATGGGTGCAGCGAGAACAACAGCATGGCTTGCAACGGCTGGAGCGCGCCCTGAACAGGCCGATGCGGTGGGTGGTCTACTATGGCCTCGCACTGCTCGTGCTCTACCACACGGGCAAGGAGCAGGCCTTCATCTACTTCCAATTCTGAAGCCCATGCGCACCTATCTGCTCCGGGTCTTCCTATTCACAGCGCCGCTAGCCACACTGCTGGTCTGGATGGAACATGCCCTCCGCCAGGTCCCGAACGACTATTCGTTCAAGCGCGACCGTCTGTTGGAGGACGGCGCCTCATTCCAGTATCTGGTCTTGGGCAACTCACACGCCTACCGAGGGGTGGACCCCGATCAACTGCTTGTTCCAGGCTTCAACGCGGCCAATAGTTCCCAAAGTCACTCCTGCGACAGAGCCATCTTGGAGAAATACATCGATCACCTGCCCGCCTTGAAGCACGTGTTCATTCCGGTCTCGTACTGTTCCATAGGTATCCGGACAGAGGAAAGCAAAGAGGCATGGCGAGCGAAGAACTACGTCATCTACCTGGGATTGGACGAATTCGCCACGCACCTGGAGTACCGCTTCGAACTGATGAACCGCCCCATGCCGGATCAGGTGAAGATGCTGCGTGCCTATTGGGACCAGCAGAAGGACAACAAACTATGCAAGACTGGCGGAGCCTGGCCAAAGGCGCGCCCCAAGGACCTGGACATGGAGCGTTCGGCGGTCGCTGCCGCCAAGCGCCACTACCGCGGCACCAAGGGTAACTACGCGCAGAATATGCGCGAGCTGCAACGCATCGTCACATTGGCGAATGCGCATGGCATACACGTGCATCTTTTCGCTCCGCCAGCAACATGGCAGTACCGAGCACATGTGGATCCTTTCCAGTTTCAACTTTCCAGGAGCATTGCCCACTACCTGGTCCGCAACAACAGCAACGTGAGCTTTCGGGACCTATGGAGCGACCAGCGCTTCGTCGATGAGGACTTCAGCGATGCGGACCATTTGGGTCCCCTTGGTGCCCGAAAACTGACGGCCATCCTCGCCGCTGACCTCGACTTGGGCCCGGTGGATAGCATGCTCGTCCGCTGACGATCGTCCGTGACCATACGCGTGTGACCGCGACATTTGCCCACCCATTCCATGCACGACGAGTCACACGCTCCCTTCCGGACCAAGCTGGCACTGCGCTGGGCGGACATCGACGCGAATTTCCACCTGCGCCATTCGGTCTTCTACGACCTGTGCTCCCAGCAGCGCATGGACGCGCTGAAACGGGTGGGCATCACCATGGCCCTCATGGAACAGCAGGGTTTCGCTCCCATCCTCTTCCGCGAAGAGTGCACCTTTCGGCGGGAGATCAAATTGGACGATGAGGTGTACGTGGACGTGTCCTTGAAGCAGCTGAACAAGGACCACAGCCGCTTCTCCTTCGCGCACACCTTCACCAAGGCCGATGGCACGCACTGCGCCCTGCTCGTGATAGATGGGGCGTGGATGGACACGCGCTTGCGCAAGCTTACCACACCACCCCTGCTCGCCCAGGAAGGCTTGGACCAGTTGCCACGCACCGCCGATTTCAAATGGACATGAACACGATCCGGACGCTGACGCTCCTACTGCTCCTGGCCCCCGGCCTGGCTTGGGGACAGTCCGGCGACAAGGGTTCCTTCTTCCTGCACTGGGGCTACAACCGTGCATGGTACAGTTGGAGCGACATCCACTTCAACGGCCCGGATTATGATTTCACCCTGCGGCATGTGGTGGCCCAGGATCGTCCCGTACCCTTCGGCAGCGAGTACTTCAAGCTGAAGAACATCTGGATACCGCAATACAACTACCGCGTGGGCTGGTTCTTCCACGATGACTGGAGCATCTCGCTCGGTCTGGACCACATGAAGTACGTGATGCAACAGGACCAGACGGTGCGCATGGACGGCTATGTGAACGGAAGCCGATCCCTGCAGTACACGAGCAGCGAAGGTTCGCGCGATGTGCGGCTCACCAAGGACTTCCTGCAGTATGAACATACCGACGGCCTGAACCTGCTGAGCGTGGACGTGGACCACTACGATGCGCTCTGGGCCAGCACGGATGGACGGTTCCGCTTACGGGCCTACGAAGGACTGAACGCGGGTCCGGTGATACCGCGCAGTGACGTGCGCTTGTTCGGTGTGGGCATCAACAACCGGTTCAACATCGCCGGTGTGGGTGTGGGTGCCCAGGTGGGCTTGCACCTTACCCTGTGGAGACACCTGTACCTGCGCAACACCTTACGCGCAGGATGGGTGGACCTACCACACGTACTGACCACCGGAACGAACGAGGACCACGCCAGCCAGCACTTCTGGTTCGTGCAGCACGCCATCGTGCTCGGCGCCCAGTTCCACCTCGGCAGTAAGGACGGTGCGGCTTCAGGCGCGCGGCCCTGAGGGTGCGCGAGCGAGCCAACGCAAGGGCCCGCAACGCTCCACATCATCCGGAGCGATCCAGCTGGTGTAGGCGACGATGAAGGCGAAACCCATTTCGGGGATGTCCATCCACAGTGCGGTGCCCACGTGGAACACCACGCCGAAGAGCATCCATACGTAGCGCGTGCGGCGCCACCACACCGCCAGCGGGAAGGTGAGTTGGAAGACGAGGACCGCCCACGTCATGATGGTGGCGAACGCCGGGCTCTCCGCGATCCAACGTGGACCGAAGGCGGGGTCGCTCGCGGCGATGCCCAGTGCACTACCATCGAGCCAGAGCGCACCCGTGACCTTGTGCGCTGCGGTGGCAGCATAGGCGAGCAGCAGTTGCAGCCGGATGATCCAGAAAGCGCTCACCGTGACAACGCCTTCGCGTTGACCGAACGCAGCGAGCGGGATGTTCCAGAACAAGAGGTTCGCCATGAGCTGCTGACCTCCACTGCCTGCCAACCAGGCGCGATCCATGAGGTTCACATAGATGAACCAGATGAGCAGGGCGCTCCACCAACGCGGCGCACGTAGCAGATCGCGCACGCACAGCAGTACCAGCGTGGGGACGAGCGCCAGCACCAGCAGCGTACCGACGGCATCGGGCAACAAGGCCAGGCCGTGGGTGACGTACTTCAGCGGCCCGGGCGGCACGTAGCGGGGCGATAGGCCCATGACATTGAACGCGTCCGATCCCGCGTATGCACTGAGGACGAAGACGAGCACCCAGAGCACCTGTGCCCGCTGGAACAACCGCACGGAGGACCACGGTACCATCATGGCGCGTACAGGGCCGTAACACGTTCCTCGCGGTCCAGTGGTCGCCCGGGATCCACTACGCAACGCTCCACCAGCCGGAACGCGACATCCGGAGGAATGCGTCCCTCTCCGGGTTCGAAGTCGCCGTGCAACGCAAGTGTGCGCATCGCCATGAGCAGCTCGCGCGTCGGTCGCGTATCGCCGGCATGCACCTGTGCCTGCACATGACGCGCCAGGGCCTGCACGCTGCGACGTTGCAGATACGTGTCCGGACCATGATCGATATCGGCCCATCCACGCGTGCCCACGCGGGCCTCCAACCGGCACGAGCACACCGGGGGATCGGGCGCGAAGAGCAGCCACTGTTGATGGAAGAGCGGGCGCGTATACAACTGGCCCAGCACTCGCAGACGCTCGGGCACGATGGCCTGCGGGAAGGTGTAACAAGCCAGCAAGGCCATGTGCCCGGCCACCAGTAGGATGATAAGGAGGCGTCTATCCCTGGCCATGCGTTCCGCCGTGAAGATGGCGAACCCGCACACATCAACGCTAGGTGCCACCTTTGCGGCGCCTCAAGCGAAGCTCCATCATGTCCATCCCCGCGAACGACCCCTCCCTCCGCTCCTGGATCCCGGTTCCAGCAGGCAGCGATTTCCCCATCCAGAACATCCCGTTCGGCGCTGGCAGCACCGACGACGGCCCCACGCACGTGATGACCCGCATCGGCGACAACGCCATCGACCTGCACGTGCTGGCCGAAGCCGGCTTGATCGAAGGCAGCGAACTCATGGGTAGCCTGGATTTCGCCAGTGACCTGAGTGGCCTCCTGTTCGCCGGTCCGGAGGTGATGCGCGCCCTGCGCCAACGCCTCTCCGAACTGCTGCGGGATGACCCGGCGAACCAGCAGCACCGGCTCATCATCCGGCAGGCCATGATCCCCATCGACCAGGTGGAGATGGACGTACCCACCAACATCGGCGATTACACCGATTTCTACAGCAGCCGCCAACACGCGTACAACGTGGGCGTGATGTTCCGCGATCCGGCGAACGCCTTGCTGCCCAACTGGCTGCACCTTCCCGTGGGTTATCATGGTCGTGCCAGCAGCATCATCCCCACGGGCATGCCCATACACCGCCCCATGGGCCAATACAAACCAGCGCCCGATGCCGCACCTGTGTTCGGTGCCAGCCGCCAGCTCGACTTCGAATTGGAAATGGGCTTCCTCACCTACGAGGGGAAGGAGCTCGGCGAACGCATCAGCACCAGCGAAGCCGAGGAGTTCATCTTCGGGCTCACGCTCTTCAATGATTGGAGCGCGCGTGACATACAGGCCTGGGAGTACGTTCCGCTCGGGCCCTTCCTCGGCAAGAACTTCGCCTCCTCCATCTCGCCGTGGGTGGTGATGTTGGATGCGCTGGAACCCTTCCGCGTGGCCGGTCCGGTGCAAGACCCACCCGTGTTGCCCTACCTGCAGTACAGCGGCAACAAACACCTCGACATCAAACTCGAAGTAGCGATCCTCGCGCCCAACGGCATCGAGACCGTCATCAGCCGCAGCAACTTCAAGAACCTCTACTGGAACATGGCGCAGCAGCTGGCCCACCATACCGTGAACGGCTGCAACGTGCGCTCCAGCGACCTCATGGCCAGCGGCACCATCAGTGGTGATACGCCCGATAGCTACGGAAGCATGCTCGAGCTCTCCTGGAAGGGCAGCAAACCGGTGAAGCTGAAGGATGGTACCGAGCGCAAGTTCATCGACGATGGTGACACCGTGATCATGCGCGGCTATTGCGAGAAGGATGGGTTGCGCATCGGCTTCGGCGAAGTGCGCACGAAGGTCCTGCCGGCCATGGACTGAACAGCTCCCTACCTTTCGGAGCGATGAGCACGGTGTCCCCAGCAGCGAACGAGGCTTCGGCCCCCACTCCCCCACCCATCGACCTTGTAGCGGAACGCGCGGAGATCCTGCTGCGCTACCGCGGCTTGTTGCGCGCCATCAAAGGCCACCGCACTCCGGAGGACAACCGGCTGATCCGGAAAGCCTTCAACATAGCGGTGGAGGCCCACAAGGACCAGCGCCGCAAGAGCGGTGAGCCCTACATCTACCACCCGATCGCGGTGGCGCGCATCTGCGCGGAGGAGATCGGCCTGGGCACCACCAGCGTGGTGGCCGCCCTGCTGCACGACACCGTGGAGGACACCGACCTGACGCTGGACGATGTGAAGGACCTCTTCGGTCCCACGGTGGCCACCATCATCGACGGTCTCACAAAGATCAGCGGCCTGCAATTCGGCACGGACAGCATCCAGGCCGAGAACTTCCGCAAAGTGCTGCTGACGCTGGCGCAGGACGTACGCGTGATCCTGGTGAAGCTCGCCGATCGCCTGCACAACATGCGCACCCTTGGCAGCATGGCGCGCGACAAGCAGCTGAAGATCGCCAGCGAGACCCTCTTCCTCTACGCACCGCTCGCTCATCGCCTCGGCCTCTACAACATCAAGAGCGAGTTGGAGGACCACTCCCTCCGCTTCAAGGAGCCGGAGACCTACGCCGAGATCAGCCACAAACTGAAGAAGGGCGAGGCCGTGCGCAAGCGCTTCATCAGCCGTTTCGTCCTGCCCATCAAGGAAGCGCTGGACCGCGAGCAGTTCAGCTACGAGATCAAGGGACGGCCCAAGAGCGTGCACAGCATCTACAACAAGATGCTGAAGAAGCACGTGAGCTTCGAAGAGGTCTACGACGTGTTCGCCATCCGCATCATCGTCGACACCAAGCAGGAACTGGAGAAGGCCGATTGCTGGAAGGTCTACAGCATCGTCACGGACTTCTACCAACCCAACCCGGACCGCCTGCGCGACTGGATCAGCCTGCCCAAGGCCAACGGCTACGAGAGCCTGCACACCACGGTGATGAGCCCGGGCGGTCGTTGGGTGGAGGTGCAGATCCGCAGCAGGCGCATGGACGAGGTGGCCGAGATGGGACTTGCGGCCCACTACCGGTACAAGGACGAACAGGACCATGCTTCCGCGCTCGATGCCTGGTTGAACCGCATCCGGGAGGTGCTCGATGATCCCAGCACCGACGCCATCGACTTCGTGAACGACTTCAAGCTGAACCTCTTCAGCGACGAGATCGTGGTCTTCACCCCGAAGGGCGAGATGCGCAACCTGCCCCAAGGCAGCACTGCGCTCGATTTCGCATTCGACATACACTCCCAGATCGGCAGGCAGTGCATCGGCGCCAAGGTGAACCACAAGCTGGTGCCCCTGAGCCAAGCGCTCAAGAGCGGCGATCAGATAGAGATCATCACCAGCAAGAAGCAGCAGCCCAAAGAGGATTGGCTCACCTACGTGAAGACCGCCAAGGCGCGGCACCGCATCAAACAGGCGCTGCGCGACCAGAAGAAGAAGCTCGCCGTGGTGGGCCGCGAGGCCTTGCAACGCCAGTTGCGCAAGTGGGGCGCCAAGGTGGATGCCACCAACATCAATGCGCTCATCGAGTACTACGGCTCACGCTCCGCCATGGACCTGTACTACCAGATAGCCCGCGGCAAACACGTGCTGGAGAGCCTGCCGGACGTGCAGGTGAAGAACGGCCGCTTGACGCTACCCAAGACGAAGCGACCATCGGACGAACGGACCTTGGAGGAAGTGGTGGCCGAGATACGCGGGGCAACACCCGGAGCGCTGCTCATCGGTGATGATCTGCAGAAGATCGACTACCAGCTCTCCCCCTGCTGCCATCCCATCGCCGGGGACGACGTGTTCGGGTTCATCACCGTGAACGAGGGCATCAAGATCCACCGGGTGAACTGCCCGAACGCGGTGCAGCTCATGAGCAACTTCGCCTATCGGATCGTGAAAGCGCGGTGGAAGGGCAAGGAGACCGTGGAGTTCCTGGCGGGCATCACCTTCAGCGGCATCGACGATGTGGGCCTGGTGAACAAGATCACCACCATCATCAGCCATGAGCACAACGTGAACATGCGGGCCATCAGCTTCGAAAGCCATGATGGGGTCTTCGAGGGCAAAGTGATGGCCTATGTGCACGATACCGACCACCTCAACGCCCTCATCGAGAAGCTGAAGCGCGTGCGGGGCGTGCGGAACGTGGAGCGGGTGGACCACTAGGTGGCCCGCGCACCGGACCAACCTGTCGCCCCTGCGCTGTGGATAAGTGCTCAAGCTCTTGTGGCTCAGCAGTTCGGAAGGTGTCCGGCGCTGGCTAATTTCGCCGGGCGATGGCAGCCGTCGAACAGCACCAGAACGTCCAGCGGATCTTCACCGAATACCTGGAGAGCAAGGGGCACCGGAAGACACCGGAGCGCTTCGCCATCCTCAGTGAGGTGTACGCCCACGATGGTCACTTCGACATCGAACGGCTCTATGGCCGCATGAAGATCAAGAAGTACCGCGTGAGCCGCGCCACGCTGTACAACACCATGGAACTGCTGCTGGACTGTGAGCTCGTTCGCCGCCACCGGTTCACCGACACGCGTTCCTGGTTCGAGAAGGCGCATTCCTTCCGCCAGCACGACCACCTCATCTGCGATCAGTGCGGCAGCGTCTCCGAATTCTGCGACCCACGCATCCAACAGATCCGCAACACCGTGACGGAGGTCATGGGGTTCCGGGTACACCACCACGCCCTGCACATACACGGCACCTGTGCCGCCTGCCAAGCCAACCGTAAAGACCCATGACCGTGACCGAACGTCCCACATTCGACCTGGCCATCTCCGAAGAACAAGGAACCAAGGTGTTCCACCTGAAGGGTCGCCTCATGGACCAGCACCAAGCCGACCGTTTGATGACGGCCTTGGACGAGACCCTCGATGCAGGTCACAGTTCCGTGATCCTGGACATGGGCGAACTGCAGTACATGAACAGTACCGGGCTCAACATCCTCATCAACGTGCTCACCCGCACGCGCAACGCCGGTGGTGATGCGCTCATCGCACGTGTGAGCACCGCGGTCCGTCAGCTCTTCGTGGTAACGAAATTGGACTCCGTCTTCATCATCACCGCCACGGTGGAAGAAGCCGTTGCCAAACTGAAAGGTTGATCGTGGCTGCCGCTCGAATGGATGTGCTCCTCGGTGCCCAATGGGGCGATGAGGGCAAAGGCAAGGTCGTGGACGTGATCGCTCCCGGCTACGAAGTGATCGCACGGTTCCAGGGTGGTCCCAACGCTGGGCATACCCTCATCTTCGAAGGAAGGAAGCACGTGTTGCATACCATCCCCAGCGGGATCTTCCGTCCCGGCACGGTGAACCTGGTGGGTAACGGCGTAGTGGTGGACCCGGTGATCTTCCTCAAGGAGGTGCGCTCCCTCGCCTCCACGGGACTGGACGTGCGGGCGGCGCTGCTCATCTCGCGCCGGGCACACCTCATCCTACCTACGCACCGCGCGTTGGATGCGGCCAGCGAAGCGGACAAGGGCAAAGCCAAGATCGGCAGCACCCTCAAGGGCATCGGCCCCACGTACATGGACAAGACCGGGCGCAACGGGCTCCGCATCGGCGATGTGCACCTCCCGGACTTCAAGGAGCGCTACGCCACGCTGGTGCGCAAGCATGAGCGGCTCCTTTCGCTCTATGATCAGCCCGGTGCCAGCAAGGAGACCGAACAGGAATGGCTGGATGCCGTGCAGGAACTGCGCTCGTTCAACACGGTCGATTGCGAACATTACCTGGACGAGGCATTGCGCGCAGGTAGGAACATCCTTGCAGAAGGTGCTCAGGGCACCCTGCTCGACATCGACTTCGGCACCTATCCGTTCGTAACGAGCAGCAACACCATTTCGGCCGGCGCCTGCACCGGGCTCGGCGTGGCGCCGAACCGGATCGGCAAGGTCACGGGCATCTTCAAGGCCTACTCCACGCGCGTGGGTAGCGGGCCCTTCCCCACCGAACTCGATGACGCCGTGGGTGAACGCATCCGCCAAGCGGGCCACGAATTCGGAAGCACCACGGGCCGACCACGCCGCTGCGGATGGCTGGACCTTCCCGCGTTGCGCTACGCCGTGATGGTGAACGGGATCACCGAGCTGGCGATGATGAAGGCCGATGTGCTCAACGGGATGGACACCATTCGCGTCTGTACGCACTACCGGGTGGGCAACACCACCGTGGAACGGATGCCCTATGACATCACCCACGGCATCGAACCGGTGTACACCGACATGCCCGGGTGGGGCGCTGCGCGATTCGATGGGGAACTGCCGAGCGCGCTACAGCACTACATCGCCTCCATCGAAACCGCCGTGGGGGTGCCGATCACCTTGGTATCGCTGGGCCCCGACCGCAAGGAGACCGTGCTGCGTGAAGCCGCACCGGTGAGCTGATCCGGCCATGGCGCGACGTCCGCATCGGCACGCGTCCACGGACCAACGGACCGCGCTGCCGGACGATTTCCGCACCCGAATGGGATCGCTCCTCGGGGAGGAGATAGGCCTCCTCGAAGAGGCCTTGCGCACCCCCTCTCCCACCAGCATCCGACTGAACCCCACCAAGCCGTTCGACCCGCGTGGCGAACAAGTGCCCTGGTGCGCTACCGGCCGCTACCTGGCTGAGCGGCCATCGTTCACCTTCGACCCACTGCTGCACGCCGGAGCCTACTATGTTCAAGAGGCCTCGTCCATGCTCCTGGAACAAGCGGTGAACGCATCGGGGGTTCGGGACAGGGATGTATGTGCATTGGACCTATGCGCCGCACCCGGTGGCAAGAGCACGCACCTGCTCTCCCTGCTGTCACATGGTTCCTTCCTGGTGGCCAACGAAGTGGATGCAGCGCGCCGCAACATACTTGCGGAGAACATCTGGAAATCCGGAGCCGGCAATGTGGCCATCGCGGGTAGCCACCCAGCGGAACTGGACAAACTCCCTTCGTTCTTCGACCTCATCCTGGTGGACGCACCGTGCTCGGGCGAAGGCATGTTCCGGAAGGATCCCCATGCGTTGCGCCAGTGGACACCTGCGTTGGTTGCGAATTGCGCCGCCACACAGGGGCGGATCCTGGAGCACGCGTGGAACGCACTCGCACCTGGCGGCACGCTCATCTACAGCACCTGCACATGGGAGCCTTCGGAGAACGAGGAACGCTTGCTTCCGCTCATCGCACAGGGAGCCGTACCCGTTGAACTACCTGTGGACCCGACTTGGGGTGTGGTCCGCTCTGAATGGAAGGGCGCGCTCGGTTATCGATGCTATCCGCACCGCGTTCGCGGCGAAGGCTTCTTCCTGGCGGTCGTGCGCAAGCCGGGCGAGCCACGGCCAAGACGGGAGAACCCGGTGCTCGGCGGCCGATGGTCGGATATCAATTGGCTGGCCCCTACCAGCCACGCAACGCTCGCCGAGACAGGCGGCATCCTCTACGCCGCACCGGATGCGTGGCGCACCAGCATGGCCACCCTATGCGCTGCACTGGCCGTGAAGTCCCCGGGTGTTCCGTTCGCGGAGCCGAAAGGCGGAACATGGACCCCACACCCGGCAGCCGCGCTCTCCACTTGGCTTTTGCGTGGCGCCCTTCCAGAGGTCGCACTCACACGCGCTCAAGCCCTCTCCTTCCTACGCGGCGAGGCCATCCCCGCGACCGCCGCGCAAGGTCCAGCGCTTGCCACCCACGCGGGCCTTGGACTTGGCTGGTTACAAGGCGCCGGTAATCGTTGGAACAATCGGTGGCCTGCGCCGTGGCGCATCCGCTCCCAGCGGTCCGCCGCGCCGGATGTACCTTGGTCCGAGCAGGCTGGTGACCGGAGTTGAACCCCTTGACCAGCCCACGCGTACAGCACACCATGCTCAGCGGCTTCCTCGATTGGTTCGAAGAGAACAAGGTGGGGGTGATCGGCACACTCACCCTGCACTCGCTCGTGCTGTTCGCCTGCACCCTCACGAGCCTTCGTGCGGAACAGGACCCGCTCGTGGATCGTGAGATGTCGGTGGACGTGATCTCACAAGAAGAGATGGAAGAGGTGATCGAGAACAAGGAACGCATGGAGCAGGGCTTGCCCATGAAGGTGACGAACCTCTCGAACAACATCACGGCGCAGGTGCGCCCATACATCAACCAGCAGCGGTTGGCTGAAAGCGTAGAGCAGGACCTGCGCTCGTTGGAGAAGGCGGAATTCGACCGGCTCGCACAAGAGCGCGCGGAACGAGGTGAGACCGCCCCGGAGATCCCCGAGTTGGATCCCAGCAAGTGGAACAAGGAACTCTACATGAACAAAGCCGCCGAACCCGTGCGTGTTGAAGGCGCCACCACCGTGTGGCACGACCTGAAGGACCGCGTGCGTGGCGAAGGAGTGCCCGGCTACCTCTGCCGCACGCAGGGGCGCGTGGCCGTGCGCGTGAGCGTGGGGCAGGACGGGGTGGTACAGAAGGCCGAGTTCGATCCTTCGCAAAGTGTGAATGCGGATGAGTGCATGTTGGAGCAAGCCATGCGCTCGGCAAGGAACACGCGCTTCAATGCCTTGGGTAGCGCACCCACCAAGCAGAACGGCACGGTCTACTTCATGTTCCTGCCCCAATAGACCAGGGAAGCACCGCTCGCGGTCATTCTGCTACGCGACCTCCACTCGATTCGGTCATTTAGTCTGCGAACCAATCGCCTGTCCGGCCATTTGGGCAGGCTTTTGGCGTCGGCATAGGCGTTGACGACCGGCCGTCACCATGCACAACTGCAAACCAACAAACACACAACACGCCATGACGATCGCGAAATACCGTCCGCAAAGCGTCCTCTTCAACGACCTCGTGAACGAGTTCTTCGGACGCGATATCAGTCACTTCGCTGGCCACGATGATGTGCGCCGCAGCATTCCGTCGGTGAACATCATCGAACGCGAGAACGACTTCCACCTGCGCATGCTGGCGCCGGGCTTCAGCAAGGAAGACCTCAAGCTGAACGTGGAGAAGGACATGCTCACCATCAGCGCGGACAAGAAAGTGGAGGAACTGAAGGAGACCGAGCGTTGGACACGGCGCGAGTTCGGGCACAGCGCGTTCAGCCGCAGCTTCCGCCTGCCTGAGCACGTGAACGTGGATGGCATCACGGCCGACCTCCAAGACGGGGTACTGCTGGTGACCATTCCGAAAACGGAACTGGCCAAGCCGAAGAGCCGGGCCATCAACATAGGCTGAGGTTTTGGGTGAAGGATGGAGGCCCTCCGCACGATGCGGGGGGCTTCCCATTCCCCCCCGGTAACCAAGTCAGGGCACCGCTCGTAGGCAGCCCATCACCGACCGGCCATGAGCAACGTTCCCGTATCGTACTACCAGCAGATCCTGGAGAAGATCAGCCACGCGGATGAACGCACGTTCCGCAAGGAGCTACGCAAAGCCTTCAAGCGGCTCCTGCCGGCCGAACGCGAAGAGTTGAAGCAGTGGTTCCGTAGTGCCTGTCTCTGCAGGCCGGTCACACTCCAGCACGCGCCTATCGACCGGCGTCTGGATGATCAGTTGAAGTAGCGGCTGTTCCAAGCCCGGTCGCTGAACTGACCGAAGAAGGCGAACCAGCCGAACACGGTGAAACCACCGAACACCATGAGCGCCCAGAACAGCAACAAGAGGCGCTGCCCGGTGAAAAAGGCCGTGGTTTCGTGACCCAGTAGCGAAGTAGGCACCACCAACGCGAAGCATACCGCGAGCGCCACGACCGTGGCACAGAGCCGCCACAGGGACCGCACCGGCCAGTAAGCGATGGCTCGCACCTGGGAAAGCTCCCCACCCCATTTGTGCACGAGGTAGAAGCGATCGTTACCCAGCGGCACGAATAACAGCGGATCGACCTCACTGTCGCACAACTTGAAGCGTTCAGCGGGAGCCATGAGCATGAAACTCGTGAGTGGCCCCTCTGCCTTGCGCTCCAGCGCGCGAACGGCTTGAACGGCCTGGGCGGGCACGTCGCCTTTGAACAGCCCACCCTCCAGGAAGCGCAACCGATACTTGGTACAGATACGCTCAATGGAGGCGAGCGAGAAGATCCGATCGGGATCCAACCCATGCAGGGCCACCACCTGTTGTTTCCGCGAAGACCGCACCAGCGCGCGGATCAGATCATCCTTCTTCTGTTCCTCTTCCAGCCACAGATGCACCTCGAACATCAGCTCCGACTGGCCGATGAGCACCTGCTCCAATCGCTCCTTTTCCGTGCGGGGTTCCATGGTCCTTCACTAGGGTCTCTTGCTTGAGAACGCTCCGAACCGGCGATCCGTTCGTCAGCCTTCGCTTTTCCCGGCGAGGTTCATCTCTTCCGAGTAATCGCCTTCGGCCGCTTCGGCCAGCCGAACATGTTCGGGGGCATCCACCGCGATGGAGGAACGCACGGTGCTATTGGGAGCGATGACACCGCATTGAGCGGCCACCTCCAAGGGTTCGCGATGCGTTCCCTTCTCCACCACCACGTTCCAAACCGCCTCATATGGCACCACGAAGCGTACGGGCGACTCCTCGAACAACCCGCCGTAATAGCTGTGGGTCTTTCCCAGCTTGTAGCTCTTCATATCCCTACCGGTGAGGAATTTCACCTTGGTGGGCTTGTCGATGTGGACCTCGATGATCTCCCTCTTCTTCAGCTCGAACGTCTTGTGCAGGAATTTCATGGTGGGGATTATGGTAGGCGTAAAGATAGCGAGGTTGCTAGAGCTTCACGCTCAGCACGGGAAAGGTGGTATGGTTCACGATATCCTCCGTGAGGCTGCCATTGACCACGTGGAAGAAGCCCTTACGGCCATGGGTGGCCATGGCTATCATGTCCGCATCGATGCCGCGGGCGAAATTGAGGATGCCTTCCTCGATGCTCAGGTCGTTGTAGATGGTCACGGTGAACTTGCGGAGCTCGTGGCGTTGCAGGAACAGGTCGATGGCCTTGCTACTGTCCTCACTGCGTTCGAAATTCTTGGGTGTGTTCACCTTCACGAGGTGGATCCGGGGTTCCCAGAGGTCGATCACCGGCCGGAACGCCTCGAACTTCTCCACGTCGAGGGGTGTGAAGTTGGACGCGTACACGAGGTCGTTCACCTTGAAATCCTCGATGTGATGCTTGATGACCAATACGGGCATGGGCGCGCTGCGCACGATGCGCTGTGTATTGGAGCCGACGATCCCGCGCAGCCCGGTTGCACCGTGCGAGCCCATGACGATGAGGTCCGCCTCGGCGATACGTCCGTTCTTGAACATCTCGGTGAGGGAGAGCTGCCGCAGCATGAACTTCTTGAGCTCCACGCCCTCCAGGAACGGCAGCTGAGGTACCCGTTCCAGGCGTTCCTCTATCTCGTCCCGCAGCTTCTGGTTCTCCGTGTGGAAGTCCGTCATCTGCTCGTACAAGTGCACGATGTCGATGCATGCGCCGGTGCTCCGAGCGATCTTGGCCGCTACACGCAGCGCGTCCGTGGCACAATCCGAGAAATCGTAGGGTACTACAATGGTTCGCAGGCTCATGGCAGGTGGGCCCAAGGCTTCGCCCGCTGAAAGTTAAGTCGTGCCAGGATCCCACCAAGCCCCACGCGTCAGGCCACGGCGCGCTACATTCGTCGCGATGGCCATTGGTACAGATCGCTGGGAGCAAGCCGGGACCGAGAAGACCCCGACCGTTTCCCTTGACCCCACAGTAGGACGGCTTTCACTCACGGGCTGCTCCATCCCCGAGAATGCCGACCGCTTCTTCGGCCCGTTGTACGAAGTGGTGGAGCGCTACGCCGATACGCCCGCCCAGCGCACCACCGTGCATGTGGCGCTCACTTATTTCAATTCCAGTTCGGCCAAGTACCTGCTGGACATCTTCAAACGGCTGGAAGACCTGCACGCAAGCGGACGATCGCGGGTGCAACTGGAATGGTGCCACGCACCAGGCGATCTGGACATGGCCGAGGCAGGTCAAGACTATCGTTCGTTGCTTGAGTTCCCGGTGAAGGTGGTGGAATACGAGGGCTGAGATCAGCGCGTACCACCAGCCTCCTGCCACACCCGTTCCGAGATGGCGATACCGTCGCGGAAGTAGTTCACCTGGCCCCACGGATGGGTCACCCTGCGGTAGAGTTCCGTCCGACCCTTCGTGGTCACCTTGCGTTCCATCACTACCGCTCGGCCTTCCATGTACATGCGCTCCTCCACCCCATCGGGTCCTGCGGGTGCCTCGCTCTGCACCACGGCAGGTGCAGGCTTCTGCTGCACAGGCGCGCGCATGGGGGCGGGTCTTGGCTTGGGTTCCGGTTGGGCTTTGACGGTATCCGCTTTCGGGGGAGTGGGAGCGGGCTGCGCCGGTATGGCCACCACCTCCATGGTCACCGGAACAGGTTCTTCCACAACCACCGCGGGTGGTGAGGCCGGAGCGGGCACCTCCGCCGGCTGGGCTTGCGCCGCCAGCGCCGCCTCGCGTTTGGCAATGAGCGCTTGGAGGTCCTGGATCTTCACCTTGGGGTACACGTTCAGCGGACGCAGGTCCCGGGCTTCTTGGTAGCGCAACAGGGCATCATCATACTGCTGTTTGCGGAAGAGGTCCTCGGCGGCCGTCATCACGGCTTGGTAGCGCGGGTCCTGGGCCGACTCCTCCTGCTCCTTCTTCGCGATACGCGCCCGCTCCTTGGGGCTCATCCGCTCGAACTCCCGCGTAAGGCTGTCATCGCCCTGTGCCATCCCGAGGAGGGAGCACAGCAACAGCAGGGAGCCCAAGAGCGTGCGGAGCATGAACGAAGGTAGGATCGTTGTTCGGTCCCCACCGTGCATGCGGAGGAGCCCATCCCCTTCCTACGTTGACCTATCACACTTCGTTCCCTCTAGCCCCTGGCTACCTTTCGACCCGAACGGACGAACGCGGACACCATGACCCCACCTCCGAACGTTCTTCCACAGAAACCAGCACCATGCGTATCCCTTTCATCGTCCTGATCCTGGCCGCCGCACTGCAAGCCTGCGAATCGGACCCGACCCAAAGCCCCCAATACCAACAACTTTCGGATGATGCAGCGCGCACGCAGGCCACCGTGGCCGAGCGCGACAGCACCATAAACTCCCTGTTCGGCACCATGAACCGGATAAGCGAGAACCTGCGCACCATCCGCGCGAAGCAAGGGCAGCTGGCCAAGCCGGCCGAAGGCGTTGAGACCGACGCCAACATGGAACAGCGCATCATGGAGGACATCGCCGGTATCGACGCACTGCTCGCCGAGAACAGATCCCTGATGGAGAAGTTGCGCAAGCAGGCGAAGAAGAGCGCCGCCAGCATCGCCGAGTTGGAGCAGACCGTGGCCGACCTCGAAAGCACCGTGGCCGCCAAGGACACGGAGATCGTAGCCCTGAAGGAGCAGCTCTCCAGCGCGAACAGCTCCCTAGCTACGCTGATCGAGATGTATCGCGACAAATCCCAACTGGCGGACATGCAACGCGGCGAGTTGAACACCGCATGGTATGCGGTGGGTACCTCCAAGGAATTGCGCGCCAACGGCGTATTGAGCAAGAGCGGAGGTGTGGCCGGGATCGGTGCCACGGACAAGTTGAACACCGAGAGCCTGCCGCAGAACTACTTCACGCGCATGGACATCACCACCACTTTGGAAATACCGGTGATGGGTAAGAAAGCCAAGCTCGCCACCTCCCACCCGGCTGGCAGCTACACGTTCGAGGGCGGTGCAGAGAAGCTGGTGATCAAAGACCCCAATGCGTTCTGGAGCATGAGCAAGTACCTGGTCGTCGTGGTCGAATAAGGGCCAGTGACCGTAGGATGCAAGAAGGGCGACCCTGTGGGTCGCCCTTCTTGTTCGTGAATGTCGTTGCGCTGACTCAGTGACCGGCCTTTCCGGCGCAGCAGCCGCCCGCAGGCTTGGCAGCACCGTGATCACCACAACCGGCCTTCGGCGCGTGCCCGGCAGGCATGCACGAAGCAGCGGGCTGCCATTTCCCCTCCTTCTTCAGTGCCTCAAGCTTGTTGCGCTGCTCTTCCGTGAGCATTCCCTCGGCCTTCTCGTCGTAGGGAGCCATTGCTTTGTTCACCTCCGCTTGGATCTCGGCGCACTTCTCACGCAGCGGAGCCACCTGCTCCTCTCCTTCCATGTAGACCTTGGCCATGCCTTCGGCCGTGGCGGCATCCACACCTAACGCTTGCACATAGGCAGCTGCCCGGGCTTTGGCGTGTTGCTCAGCGTCGCTGCCGTGCTGGGCCTTCACAGAAGTGGTGAACAGTGCCGCACTCGCGGCGAGGATGCAAATAGAACGGTACATGATGCTTGGTTTAGAAGGAACAAGGTTAGGGGTTCTTCGTCAACTTCCCTTGGCGCCGCGGACCAACTGCTCAATGGCGTCCCACATGCCGGGCTCCAACTGGTCCAGCACGTTGAACTGACCGGCACCCTTGAGCCACTCGCCGCCGTCGATGGTGACGACCTCCCCATTGATGTAGCCGCTGTAGGGCGAAATGAGGTAGGTGACGAGGTCGGCCAATTCCTCCCGCTTACCGAGGCGAGCCAGCGGGACCCGCTTCGTCATGTCGAACTTCTCCACCAGTTCACCCGGCATCAAACGGCTCCACGCACCCTTGGTGGGAAAAGGACCCGGTGCCACCGCGTTGGACCGGATGCCATACTTGCCCCACTCGCTCGCAAGTGAACGCGTCATAGCGAGTACGCCCGCCTTGGCACAGGCGCTCGGCACCACATAACCGGAGCCCGTCCAAGCATACGTGGTGACCACGTTAAGCACCGCGCGGTCGCGCTCGCCGTTGGCGATCCAGTGTTTACCGAACGCCAGCGTGCAATTGACCGTGCCCATGAGCACGATGTCGATGATGGTCTGGAAGGCCTTGCTGCTGAGGCGTTCGGTGGGGCTGATGAAGTTGCCTGCCGCGTTGTTGATGAGCGCATCCACCCTGCCGAAGCGTGCGAGCACGGCATCGCGCAAGGCATCCACCTGTGCGGCATCGCGCACATCGCACACAACGGGAAGCACTTCGCCACCGTTGGCCATCATCTCCGCAGCGGTCTTGTCAAGCACGTCCTGCTTGCGGCTGGTGATGCACACCTTGGCCCCCAAACGCAGGCAATGCTCCGCCATACCGCGCCCCAGCCCGGTACCACCACCCGTCACCACCACCACCATCCCCTCCAAAGCGCCTTCGCGCAACATCGTTCCAGCATTGCTCATGTGTGCGGGCCTTGCTTGCCCGGCGTTAAGATATCCGGGGCGGCCTCCCGGTGGGAATACCTTCGCCCCTGAACCATCGCACTGCACCATGCGCACGGAATATCCCGCCAAGGTCCTGCTCGCCTGGGGCGAGGCCATCAGCGGCAACGCGGGCCTGCGCGACTGGCTCATCAAGAACGGATACCCCGAACTGGGCATCTTCACCTTCGCGCTGCGTAACAAGCAGGACGCACGCAAATGGCTCCTGGACAACGGGCACGCGCACCTCATGGCCGTGATCACCGGCATCGAAGGCGATAAGGCCGCGCTGGACTGGTTGGAACGCAACCACCTGCATGTACTGAAGCAAGTAGCGCTGGCGGGTGATGGCGAAGAGGCAGCGTTCCGCTGGCTGCTGGAGCATGGCCATCGCGAACTGGCCATGATCGGCAACAAGATGCACCGCGTGAAGCGCGGCATGGACGAGGACTACACCGATCCGCACAAGTACGCGCAGGACTAGGCCGTGCGCGCGCGCCAGTCCCTTACCAGGCGCCGCAAGAGGAACACATCGATGAGCGTGTGCGCGATCATGGGTCCCAGAAGGCCCACCTGCTCCGCCAGCCACCCCAGCCCGCACATGGCAACGGTGAGGTAGATGCCGTACGCGCTGATCCGCACATCACGCGGGTTCAAGTAGCCGTGCAACGCCACAAAGCCGATGGCGGTGAGCGGGATACCCAGCCAGTATTGCAAGGCACCGCGGAAGAACAACTCCTCGCCCACACCGGCACAAACGGAAACCCCCAACTGGGCCCACGGAGAGCCCATGAGCGGGCCGATGAGGTCCGCGTACTTGTGCCGCACCGGTGCCAGAAAGGGACGCGTGATGAGGAACCACGCGCCCGCGCTGATGGCGATGCCAGCGAGCAGCCCACTGACCACGTGCCACCAACACGGCGCCGAACCAACCAACACCGGGATGAACCCACGTTGTTGCACGAACACGATGAGCAGCCAACCCAGTCCACCGAACACCACCAAGGTGCCCAGCGCCAGCATAGCCACCGTACGTACGCGCTGTGGTGCGGCTTCCATGTTCATCGTCCCTGATCCGTTACCCGCAAAAGGAAAACCCTTCCGCGAAGGAAGGGTTCTCCAGATGAGTTCGTCTTCGGACTAGCGTACCGCCACGCGACGCACACCGAGCACATCGGCTCCCGCGAACGCACGAACGCTGTACAAACCAGCTTGCAGACCTTCCGTGGCCAGTGCCACACGGCCACCCACTACGGCTTCATTACGCACCACGCGACCGGCAGCGTCCAGCACTTCCACGCGCGTGGCGGCATTGGCACCGTTGGCGAAGGATACTTGAATGACATCCGCTGCGGGATTCGGGTAGGCCGTGAAGGCCGCTTCCAACGCGTCGGCTTCTTCCACCCCGACGGCGAACGCATCGCCGCGCCATTGGGCGGACTTCGCCACCGTCCATGCACCCGTGCCGATCTGCACCGAGTCCTGGGTGATGGTGACCTTGGGGAAGGCCTCATCGGTGGTATAGAAGTAGGACACATTGGAAATGCGGTGCACGTTGGCCACTGCCGAGTTGTCCGTGATATCGCGACGCACCCGCACACGCAGCACATCGCTGATGGAGACCGCGTTCGGCATGACGAGCGTGCCGTAGGCATCAGCCGTGCCGGTAACGGTACCCACGCGCGTTACGGGAACGATGCCACTCACGGTGTACGAAGCTCCCATTGGATCGGACCACGTGGTACCGTAGGTGCACGGCAGCTTCAACTCGAGGCTGGCGTCGCTGAAGTTGATGACGCCTTCCAGGTTGGTGCGGACACCCACCTGCTCCAAGCCTTGTGCGGTAACCGCCCAGAAGAGCGTGTCCGTGCCACCATCGGTGCTCAACAGCGTGGCGCTGGGGATGGACGCGCTGGTAGGCGTCACCGACGCTGCGCGGTAGTAGATGTTGCGGTTGCCGGTGTTGGGCGTGAGCATATTCCAGTAGTGGAACTGGACATTCGCGCCGGTAGGTCCGTCGCCGATGTAGTTCGTGGCCGTGCGCACATCGATGTCCGATGGAGCGATGGGCACATTGGTGGACGTGGTGAGCGTGGGCTGGGCCAGGGCGAAGAGCGCACCGGTGGCGAGCACCGTGGTGCATGCGTAGCGAAGGGTCATGGCTGGTCTTTTGTCGCGTGGTTTTCGCGGCTGAAGGTATGACGACCGTCGGGAGCGGAACGCTGCCCGGCGATCGGGATAAGCGTTCTCTTTGTGCACCCAACCTTCCCCATGAAGTTCAGCGTAAGCGAGATCAGTGAGCTCATCCGCAGCCGACGTACCATCTACCCCAAGGACTATACGGACCGCGAAGTGCACCGGGAGATCGTGGAGCGCGTGCTCACCAACGCCACGTGGGCACCCACGCATGGCATGACCCAACCGTGGCGCTTCACCGTGTACACAGGCGCCGGGCGCGAACGCCTCTCCCACTTCCTGGGGGAGACGTACACACGCATGACGCCGCCGGAGAAGTTCCTGCCGCGCAAATTCGAGAACATGACCCAACGCCCCCTGCAGAGCAGCGTGGTCATCGCCATCGGCATGGTACGCGACCCCAACGGCAAGATCAGCGAACGCGATGAGTTGCTGGCCGTGGCCTGCGCCGTGCAGAACATGCACCTGACCTGTGCCGCCTACGGGCTCGGTGGCTTCTGGGCCACGGGCGGACCCATGACCGGTGCCGCCATGCGCGAGTTCATCGGTCTGGGTGAGAACGACCAGGCCATGGGCCTCTTCTACCTGGGCTACCCGGCCGTGGAATGGCCCAAAGGCTACCGCAAGCCGCTGGACCAACTGGTGCACTGGCACACCAGCTAGCACACCCTTGCCTGTCCCGAACCCACCGATGACGGACCTCCGGATGCGGACAACGGTCCATCCCCAGCATCTTTGGGGCTGGTGATGCGCGCGCCTCTGGTACTCCCCCTGTTGCTACCGGCCCTGTTGGTCGGTGGGGAAGCCGTGGCGCAAGCGGGCGTTGCCACCCTCGGCCTGCAGGTGAAACCGGTGGTGGTCACCAACTACTTCGACCCCTCGGTGGATGCCGAACGCGAACACCTGCGCTACGTCATGGACCTGAAGGGTGGCTTCGCCTTCGGGATGAGCGTGCGCGTGGGCATCACCAACACCATCTCGCTGGAGACCGGCTTGGGTTCCATCCGCCGCAACTACGCTTTCACCCTCGCCAACGATACCAGCCTGTACCAGGAGACCGGCACCGTGCGCTACGCGGGCTATGAACTCCCCATCACCGGACTGGTGCATATGCGCCTGGGGGAACGCACCTGGATGAACACCGCCTTGGGCGCCTCGCTGGACTTCTACCCCAGCGATGTGGAAGCCGTGGTGAAGGAAGGGAGCGTGTACATCTTCCGCCGCAATTGGGCGCAGGCCAGTGTGCTCGGCAACATCGGCGTTGAATACCGAACGCCCAAGTCGGGCACCTTCTATGTGGGCGCCACCTACCACCGCCCCTTCAACGACCTTGCCCTGGCGGACCTGACGTGGAACTACTTCGGGCCACCTGCCGCGCGCACCTTCACCGAACGAGTGAGCCTGAACGGCAGCTACCTCACCGTGGACCTGCGCTATTACTTCCACGAGGACCCCGACAAAGCGCGGCTGCGGAAGCAGCGCTCCAAGCGCGGCTCGTAGTGCTTTCGTTCGTTGTTCTTCCCTGAATATCACGGAACACCCCAACACATCTTTCTTTTCCACCTTTTGCTTCGCCAAAAGGTGGAGCCAAAAGGCGACCACGATCCAAGCCGCTGTCCGGCTCGCACGGGCTCACCACACAAGCCCCCTGAGCCGGTGCGGCCGCGCGGATCGTGGACACCCACCGCACGCGCACACTGCCAGACCTGCGCGTACGAGCCTACTTGTGCGAACAACGTCGGTTGCTCAGGTCACCAGCGAAGAACGCCGGATATCTTAGCCACCCATACCAGCCACATGAACCTACGTTACGCGTTCCTCGCCTTCCCTGCCCTGCTCTTCGCCGGCGCGGCACTGGCACAAGCCCCCAACGACGATTGCAGCAGTGCCATCGAGATAAGCTGCGGGCAGACGCTCGCTGGCAGCACCGCGGCAGCCCTGCCCGATGAAGCGGTGAACTGCGGCACCACCATCGGCGCGCCCGGCGTGTGGTACCACCTCACCGGCACCGGCATGGAAGTGACCGCCACCACCTGCCCGGACAATACCTACGACACCAAGTTGAACGTGTACGTGGGCAACTGCGGCACCATCACCTGCCTGGCGGGGAACGATGACATCGCCAACGGCGTGTATTGCTCCAGCGTCACCTTCGTGGCAGAAGCCGGTGAGAGCTACTACATCCTGGTGCAAGGGTATAACGGCGCCGTGGGCACCTTCGACCTGGCCGTTACCTGCGAACCCTTCACCGAGGACGTATGCGCCGGTGCGCTCCCCATCGCCTGCGGCCAGACGGTGAGCGGGTCCACCGCCAACGCCGCCATCGACAACGTGGCCGAGTGCGGCACCACCATCACCTCGGCCGGTGTGTGGTACAGCTTCACCGGCACCGGAGGCCAAATGCAACTGACCACCTGCCCCGACAACACCTACGACACCAAGTTGAACGTGTACAGCGGCCCCTGCACCGCGCTGGTATGCGTGGCGGGCAATGACGACATCGCACAAGGCACCCTCTGTTCCAACGTGGTCTTCACCAGCGTGGCCGGAACGGAATACCACATCCTGGTGCAGGGCTACGACGGCGAAACAGGCGACTTCGACCTCGCCCTCACCTGCGTCACCTGCGGTCAGCCGCAGAGCCTCACCACCACTCCGCTGGATGTGAGCGCCACCGTCACGTGGTCGTCCGCCAACCAAGGCGCGCAATACACCGTGGAGTATGGCCCGGCGGGCTTCACCCCTGGCACGGGCACCACCATCACCGGCACCTACGGGGTGGATGGTCCGCCCGTGTCCATCCCGGGGCTCAGCATCAGCACGGACTATGAGGTGTACGTGACGGAGGATTGCGGCGGTGGCGATGTGAGCGAGCCGGCCGGTCCCGTGGGCTTCACCACGCTGGCCGCACCACCTGCGGTGAACGCCTTCTGCACCGGAGCGCTCCCGATCACCTGCGGTGCCTCGGTCACGGGCGATACCCAACAAGGCTACTTCTCGCCCGTGGTCACCTGCGGAGCTGCCAACGTGAGCACCAACGGGCTCTGGTACAGCTTCACCGGCACCGGGGAAGATGTGACACTGAGCACCTGCGCCGGTACCAGCTACGACACCAAATTGAGCGTGTTCAGCGGGCCCTGCAACGCGCTGCAATGCGTGGCCGGTAGCGACGATGCGCCCAACTGCCCCGGCAATACCAGCAGCGCCACCTTCCACACCAGCGCGGGCACGGAGTACCATGTGCTGGTGCATGGCTACAACGATTCACAGGGCGAATTCACCCTCGCCATGGAATGCGCAGCCCCCTGCACACCGGTGGAGAACGATGACTGCGGCGCCTCCACCCTGCTCGCCGTGCAACCCACCGGCGGTTGCGAAAGCAGCACCGGCACCACGGCCTGCGCCTTCGCACCGGCAACGCCCAATCCGCCCTGCGACCCGTACGGTAACATCGTGGACACCTGGTACGCCTTCAACAGCGGCTGGACCACCAACCTCTCCCTTACGCTGGAAGCGGTGACCGCCGCCACGGTGAACGCCGCCCTCTACACCGCCTGCGGCAACGAGTACCTGGAGTGTTGGATGGACGTGACCGGACCCATCGACCTGAGCGGAGTGCCCGCCAACACCGACCTGCTGCTGCGCGTGTGGAACGGCGGCGGCGTGGATGCCGGCAGCTTCAACCTGTGCATTGAAGGTGACTTCAACGTGGGGCTCTCGAGCACGGATGCCACCGAGCGCGTGCAACTCTTCCCGGTACCTGCGCGTGAGCATTTGACAGTGCAGCCGCTCACCGGCGTGCGCGCGCTCAGCGTGGTGGACCTGCAAGGGCGCACCCTGCAACAGACCGCCACCCACGGCGCCCGCAGCCTGGACCTGGACCTGAACACGCTGGCCCCCGGCAGCTATTTGCTCCTGGGCGATGGCCTGCTGCTG
>WBZX01000608.1_pt1 | contig 31466 bp, 25 predicted proteins | sample 5204211 | NCBI WGS metagenome assembly WBZX01 (sample SAMN12344362, study PRJNA552823) | activated sludge metagenome | biome: Activated sludge suspended growth; feature: Nitrification reactor; material: Wastewater; isolation source: activated sludge from nitrification reactor of wastewater... | reverse complement strand
GCAGCAGCACATGCGCGTGGGCGCGTGGGACGACGGCGATCGCCCCTTCATCTTCGTGTCGCCGCAGAACGACGTGCCGCCGTTCTCGACCACCGAGTGGAACCTCGCCGAGCTCGACGCGTTCTTCGAGTACATCATCGACAACTACCCCGTCGATCCGCGCCGGCTCTACCTCACCGGCATGAGCCAGGGTGGCCGCGGCGTGCTGCAGTACGTCAACGTGCACGCGCGCCGCTTCACCGCCGTCGCACCGATGCCCGGCGGCGTGATCTTCCCGACCGAGGTCGGTTGCAACTTCGAGGACACCGGCCTGTGGATCTTCCACGGCGAGAACGACAACAACGCCAACCTCGGCGTCGGCACCTTCAGCCCCTGCTGGATGGTGCAGGTCGAGGACATGTACCAGCACCCCGACAACTACCCCGGCTACGCGGCGTGCACCAACCGCGTCGGCGACCCGCACCCGCAAGGTCGCATCTCGATGTTCGACAACGTCGGGCACTTCGCGTGGGTGCAGGCCATCGACCCCGTGAACTCGGGCTTCCCGAACTCCGAGTGGCCCAGCGATCAGGGCTGCGGCATCGCGGCCGACTTCTACCCGTACGCCGCGGCCAACGACGCCGACGGCGTCTACTCGTGGTTCCTGTCCCTCGATCGACCCGACGTCACCCCGCCGGACGACCTCGCGGCGACGATCGACGGCAACCCCGTGGAGCTGGTCGCGAGCGTCGTCGACGACGACGCGATCACATGGGAGTGGACGCAGACCTCGGGCCCCGCCGCGACCATGGACGGTGCCGACTCCGGCACGCTCGCGCTGACCGACCTGCTGCCGTTCTCGGTCTACACCTTCGAGGTGCGCGCGGTGGATGCCGATGGCCAGTGGGACGTGGAGGAGGTCGTGCTGACCACGCTCGCCGAGGTCGGTGGCTCGACCGGCATCATCGATCCGTCCGGTGGTGGCTCGACCGGCATCATCGATCCCACGGGTGGCGGCTCGACCGGCATCATCGATCCCTCCGCTGGCGGCTCGACCGGCATCGATCCGTCGGTGGGCTCGACCGGCATCGATCCGTCCGCCGGCGACACGGCCATCGATCCGTCCGCGGGCTCGACCGGCATCGATCCCTCGGCGGGCTCCACCGGCATCGATCCGTCCGCGGGCTCCACCGGCATCGATCCTTCCGCGGGCTCGACCGGCATCGATCCCTCGACCGGCTCGACCGGTGGCGGTGAGACCAGCGGTGGCGGTGAGACCAGCAGCGGTGCCGAGACCAGCGGTGGCGGCTCGACCGGTGGCGGCTCGACCGGCGGCGGCTCGACCGGTGGTGCCGAGAGCAGCGGCGGTGGCTCGACCGGCGGCGCCGAGTCGACCGGCGGCACCGGAAGCCCCACCACCACCGCAACCACCTCGGCGACCACCGACGCGAGCGCATCGGCGAGCGACACCACCGACGGTGCCTCGGCGTCGGCGTCGGCGTCGGGCGCCACTGCGTCCGCGAGCGACACCGCGAGCGCGGGCGAGACCGAGGCCACCGGTGACACCGCGGGCGTGACGGGCGAAGAGCCGATCGGCTGCGCGTGCACCACCGACCCGTCGCGGGATCCGGCGCGCGGCGTGCCGTGGGCCTCGATGCTCGGCCTGGTGCTGCTGCGCGGCGTGCGACGACGACGCGGCTAGACTGTACGCGGGTAGCGGACGCGACCGCCTGCGGCGCCGGGTCTCGGCCCACCGCCGCGGGGGTTTGCGGCCGCGGCTTCGCGCCGTGGCGGGCGTGCTACGCTCCGCCGCGCCACCGCGAAAGCGAGAGCCCACCCGCATGAGCAGCATCGTCGACGTGCACGCCCGCGAGATCCTCGACTCGCGCGGCAACCCGACCCTCGAGGTCGAAATCACCACCGAAGCCGGCAACGTCGGACGTGCCGCAGTGCCCTCGGGTGCCAGCACCGGCGAGTTCGAGGCCCACGAGATGCGCGACGGCGACAAGTCGCGCTTCGGCGGCAAGGGCGTGCTGCATGCGGTCGCCAACGTGACCGATCGCCTCGCCGAGGTCGTGATCGGCCTCGACGCGATCGATCAGGCGGCGGTCGACGCCGCGCTGTGCTCGGCCGACGGCACGCCCAACAAGCGCTCGCTCGGTGCCAACGCGCTGCTCGGGGTCTCGCTCGCCAACGCCCGCGCCGCCGCCCAGGACGTGGGCCTGCCGCTGTTCCGCTACCTCGGCGGCACGCTCGCGTGCACGCTGCCGGTGCCGCTGATGAACGTCATCAACGGCGGCGCCCATGCCGACAACAACCTCGACTTCCAGGAGTCGATGCTGGTGCCGCACGGCTTCGACAGCTTCCCGGATGCGCTGCGCGCCGGCGTCGAGACCTTCCACGCGCTCAAGAAGTTGCTGCACGACGCCGGCAAGACCACCGCGGTCGGCGACGAGGGTGGCTTCGCGCCGGATCTCGCGACCAACGGCGAGGCGCTCGCGCTGCTGACCCGCGCGATCGAGGCGGCCGGCTACCGCCCCGGCGAGCAGATCAGCCTCGCGCTCGACGTCGCGGCCTCGGAGTTCTACGACCGCGACAAGCAGGTCTACACCCTCGCCGGCGAGGGCGGCCGCCAGCTCGACGCCGGTGAGCTCACCGAGCTGTACGCCGAGCTCGCCGATCGCTTCCCGCTGGTGTCCATCGAGGACGGCATGGCCGAGGAGGACTGGGACGGCTGGAAGACCCTCACCGATCGCCTCGGCGCGCGGGTCCAGCTGGTCGGCGACGATCTGTTCGTCACCAACCCGGTGCGACTGCGTCGCGGCATCGAGATGGGCGTCGCCAACGCGCTGCTCGTGAAGGTCAACCAGATCGGCACGCTCACCGAGACCCAGGTCGCGATCCGCACCGCCCATCGGGCGCGCTACCGCTGCATCGTGTCGCACCGCAGCGGTGAGACCGGCGACGACTTCATCGCCGACCTCGCGGTGTCGTGCGAGGCCGGTCAGATCAAGACCGGCAGCGCGTCGCGCTCGGATCGCGTCGAGAAGTACAACCAGCTGCTGCGGATCCACGAGTTGCTCGGGGCCTCGGCGCGCTTCGCCGGCCGCGAGTCGCTGCGACGCGCATGAGTGCGCCCGTGGCAGCGCCCCGGCCTGCGCGCGCGACGGTGGCCCCGTGGCTGCTGGCCGCGTGCCTGGCCGTGCCCGCGCTCGCCCGGATGCCGGCGGCCGACGCCGCGCCCCCGGTGACCGCGACACCGCCGACGACCGCGACACCACCGCCCAGCGCGACACCGCCGACCAGCGCGACACCACCGACCAGCGCGACACCGCCGACCAGCGCGACACCACCGACCACCGGCGATGACGTCGAGGCGATCCCACGCAGCGACGACGGCACGCAGCCCCTGGCGATCGACACCGTGCTGCCCTGCGGCTTGCGCCTGGTGGTCGCGCAGGATCTGACGCTGCCGGTGGCCGCGAGCGTGCTGGCGATCGAGACCGGCACCGAGGACGACCCCAAGGAGCTGCCCGGGCTGGTCCACGCGCTGACGTTCCAGCTGCTCGAGGGCAACCGCGACTGGGCCCCCGGCGGCATCGCGCGGATGATCCACGACGGCGGCGGCGTGACCTCGCTGGCCGTGGGTGCGGCCCAGGTACGCTTCGAGGCCTTGGTCCCCGCGTCGCTGCTGCAGGACGTGCTCGGCGCAGAGGCGTCGCGACTGCGCGCACCCACCGTCAGCGAGCCGCTGTGGCGCGACGCGCTGCGATGGGCACGACGCGATCGCGGCCGCGGCAGCACCGTACCGCCGGCCGTGCGCGCCGCCGCCCACGATGCCCCCGGCATCGCGCACGACGGCCGCGTCGTCACCCCCGAGCTCGAGGCGCTCAAGCCCCGCGCGATCGAGGCCCAGCTCGCCGAGCGCTTCACCTACGACCGCGCGACCCTGGTGCTGGTCTCGCCCATCGCACCCGACCAGGTCTACGCGCTGGCGCTGGCGGCCTTCGCCGATCTGCCGGCCACGCCGCGACGCGCCCGCGACCGCACCGCGCCCACGCGCCAGGGCAGCGCCCCGCGCGTGATCGAGGCCAAGGGCACCAGCGGCACCTTCGTGTGGCCGATCGCGGCCGACGTGGCGAGCGCGGCGTGGGCCCAGGTCGTGTGCAGCGCGCTCAACCATCTCAAGCGCGACACCAGCGAGCCCACCCGCGCGCGACTGCGCTGCGCGATCGAGGACGAGCCGCGACGCGCGGTCATGCTCGTGCGTGCGACCGGCATGGACGACCCGCTCGCGCTGACCCGCGGACGCCTGGCGCGACTGCTCGCCGACGACCTCGCGATCTTCGAGCGTGAGCGCGACCGCATCGTCGCGGGCCTGGCCCAGGAGCTGCGCACGCCGCTGCCGCTGGCGCGCCACCTCGCGCGCACGCGCACGCGCACGGTCGCCGCCGAGGCCCCGGCCGTGCTGCCGCTGTCGCAGCTGCTGGGGGCGAGCGCGCTGGCGTTGCCGCTGTCGCCGGTGCCCGAGCCGCTGGCTCCGCTGCTCGACGTCGCCGCGGCGGTGCACGCCGTCGACCCCAGCCGCGCGCCCGCGCCGGCCACGACCCCTGCCGCCACCGAGGCGCCGCGATGATCACCCGTCGCCACACCGTGTTGGGGCTGGCCGCCGCGCTGGCGTCGTGCAAGCGCCGGCAGCAGAGCAAGGTCGCCGAGGTGTGGGACGAGGAGCCGGTGCCCGAGCAATCCGAGGCGCTCGCCGCCCTCGCGCCGCCGTGGCCGGCGCCCACCCGCGGCACCCTCGACGACGGCCTGGTCACCTTCTGGCTGCACGAGCCCGGCGCCGTCATGGCGCACGTGCGGCTGCTGCTGCCGACCGGTGGCCTCGCGCCGACGTCGTCGCCCGAGAGCATCGCGATCGCCGGCGAGTACCTGCGCTTCGAGTGGCAGCGTCGGCTGCAGAAGCAGGGCATCACCGTGCAGCTGCAGCCCGGGCCCGATCGCCTCGAGGTCTGTGCCAGCGGCCCCGGCGATCGTCTGCCGAACGTGCTCGCGCAGCTCGGCAGCACGCTCGCACTGCGCAGCGCCAACGCGCTGGAGTCGGCGCGCGTGCGGCTCTCCGCCGGCGACGCACGGCCCTCCAACCTCGAGCTCGCGACCGCGGCGACCGTCGCCCAGCTGCTCGGCCACCACGATCTCGTGCAGCTCGATCGACTCCGCGCGCTCGGACGCACGGCGCTGCTCGAGCCGTGGCAGCGCCTCGCCGATCCGCTTCGCGGCGTGTTGATCGTGCACGCCGGCGGCACCGCGGAGGCGGCGAAGCCCGAGCTGAGACGACTGTCGGAGCTGTGGCGCAGCAGCGAGCGCAGCGACACCGTCGCCTCGGCGATCGCACGTCTGCGCGCGCGCGACGAGGCGCCGGCGAGCACCGGCACGCGTCTGCTCGCCGCACCACCGACGCCGCTGTCGTACGTCGAAGGCCGCGCCGGCGGTGGCGAGGCCATCCTCGTGCTGGGCCGGACGCTGCCGTTGGCCGACGCCAGCACCCGCGCGCTCGCACGCCTCGCGCAGCGCGTGGCTCAAGAGGAGATCGACGCCAGCTTGGTGGTCGCCGGCGATCGTGCGGTGTGGATCGTCGCCGCCGTGGTCTCGCGCAGCGCCGTGGAGCGCGACATCGGCCGCGAGGTCGCCGGTCTGGCGGAGCTCGCGGGCACCCGCCAGCCGCGGCAGCGCCTGTTCCAGGCCGCCCAGCTCTACCTGGGTGCGCGCGTGGTCGAGGCCAGCCTGGGCGGCGAGGACTGGACGCGGTTGTTCGCGCAGTCGATCGATCTGGCGGAGTCCGACCCGCAGATCGCGGGCGCGATGGCGAAGGACGCCGCGGCCATGCTCGCGGCCACGCCCGCAGCGCTCGAGACGTGGACCCGCAGCTGGCTCGAGCCCCGCAAGGGCGAGCCGGGCTGGGCGTGGTCGGTCGCGGGTCTCGACGCGCAGGCGCGGGCGCAGGCGGCCAAGCTGGTGCCGCTGGTGGCGTTCGACGGCGCGGCGTCCTGACGACGTGGGTGGCCGGCCGCCCGTGCCGCGGGCGGTGGGCTACCATCCCGGCGCGCCGGCGCGGCCGTGACGATCGACGCGCACCGGCAGCCCCAAAGCGAGACGACCATGAACGCAACGCTCCGCTCCTCCCTGTGCGCCGCCGTGCTCCTGGCGCTGGTGGTCCCCGCTGGCTGCATCGAGAGCCGCCCGCATCGCGGTCGCCAGCGCGCCGAGAAAGCCGCCGCGGCGCCGGTCGTCCGCACCGATCCGAACGCGGTCGACGGCAGCCTCGATCGCATCGTCACCGGCGAGCGCATGCGCGTCGACTACGACGCCGACGACTCGATGACCGGCGCGACCACCCCGCTGGTGACCATCGTCGAGTTCAGCGACTTCGAGTGCCCCTTCTGCGGGCGCCTGGCCGAGCAGCTGTCCGGCGTGCTGGCGCGCTACCCCGACGACGTGCGGCTGGTCTTCAAGCAGTTCCCGCTGGCAATGCACGCCCACGCCGAGCCGGCCGCGCGTGCGGCGGTGGCCGCCGGGGCCCAGGGCAAGTTCTGGGAGATGCACGATCGCCTCTTCGCCGACCGCAGCAAGCTCGGCGACGACGACCTGCTCGCCCACGCCGAGGCCATCGGCCTCGATCGCACTGCGTTCGCGACCGCGCTGGCGGCCCCTGCCACCGGCGCACGCGTGCGCGAGCAGATGCAGGAGGGCAGCGTACTCGAGCTGTCGTCGACCCCGACGTTCTTCGTCAACGGCCGCAAGTTCAGCGGCGCGAAGGATGCCGAGACCATCGCGCAGATCGTCGACGAGGAGATCGTCGTCGCGCGCGCGCTGATGGCCGCGGGGGCCAAGCGCGAGGATCTCTACGCCCACTTCATGCGTGCCGCGACCCCCGGCGCCGGCACGCCGCCGAAGCTCGACCCCCAGCACAAGCGGGGCGAGGCCAGCGCCCAGGCCAACTACGCGGTGCCAGTGGGCGCCGACCGCCCGAGCGTGGGTCCCGACGACGCCGCCGTCACCCTCATCGCGTACATCGACTACGGCACCGAGCCGGGCGACGCCGCCTTCCCGACGCTGCGCGCGGTGAAGCAGAAGCACCCCGAGATCCGCATCGCGTTCCGCTTCCTGCCCGGCACCCGCGAGACCATCGCGGCCGCAAAGTCGCTGATCGCGGCCGGTCGCCAGGACAAGGACAAGACCTGGGCGCTGCACGAGCGCTTCGTCGCGGCCGGCAAGGGCATCGCCGGCGCACCGCTGCGTCGCCATGCCCGCGAGGTCGAGCTCGACCTCGAGCGCTTCGATCGTGATGTCGAAGACCCCGCGGTCGCAGCGATGCTCGAGGAGGACCGCGCGGTGATCGAGACCGTCCGTGGCACCGCGCCGCCGCCGTTCTTCCTCGTCAACGGCCGCTTCGTCGGCCACGACGCCACGGTCGAGCAGATCGACGCCCTCATCGCCGAGGAGGCCACCAAGGCGGCCGCCTTCGCCAAGGCCGAGGGTGTCGCGCCGGCGGAGCTGTACGAGGCCATGCGCAAGTCGTGGCGGGGCTATCGCATCATCGAGGGTCTCACCAAGGCGCCGCGCATGGCCGCGGGCGCGCCCACGGCCGGGAACCCTGCGGCGGCCCCCACCGAGGGTGCGATCGCGGACACGCCCGTGCTCGGCGACCCCGCCAAGGCCAAGGTCACGATCGTCGCGTGCACCGACTTCGATTGCCCGGCGTGCGCGCGAGGGGCCAAGGTGTTGCAGACCCTCCGCGAGCGCTATGGCGACGCGCTCGCGATCCAGTTCCGCCACAACGCGCCCGGCGGCCGCCACACCGCCGACGCTGCGCACCTGGCCGCGATCGCGGCGGCGCGCCAGGGCAAGTTCTGGCAGCTCCACGACCTGCTCTACGCCAACAAGAGCGCGCGCAGCGAGACCGCGGTGGCCAAGCTCGCGGCACAGGCGGAGATCGAGCTCGAGGCCTGGAACCTCGCGCGCACCGACGAGGCCCTGCGCGCGCGCATCCAGGAGGACACCGCCGCGTGCGCGTCGCTGGGCCTCGCGGCGCTGCCGTCCTACGCCGTCGCCGGCACCACCATCAAGGGTGCGCAGCCGATCGATCGCTTCACCGCCATCATCGACGCCGCGCTCACGAAGTAGCGTCGTCGTCTGCGGCGGCCGCACCGTGCTCGGCCGCCGCGATGATCGCGAGCTCCTGCGCCAGCGTGTGCCCGGCGATCCGTGGCCGCACCACGACCACGAAGTACACGCCGCCGGCCGCGAGCACCGCGAGCAACGTCATCAACGCGTGACCGGCCGCGACACCGAACAGCCCCGCGCCGAGCAACGCGACCGCCGCCAGCACGATCACCGCCGCCGCGGTCACGCGGCCGCCGGGCGTGCGGTAGGGTCGCGGCAGCGTCGGTGCCTGCCCGCGCAGCCGCCAGAAGCTGGCCGCGATCGCCAGGTACGACGCCAGCGCGGCGAACACCGCCACCTGCATCAGGAGGTCCGCCGGCGCGACTCCGTCGGGTGCGAGCCAGCCGGTGACGGTGAGCGCGAGCAGGCCCACCAGGCCCGGCACCACCAGCGCCGCGGCCGGTACCTGACGCGCAGTGGTGCGGGCGAGCCACGGCGGCAGGTGTCCCGCCCGCGCGAGCGCGAAGATCTGCCGCGAGTAGGCGTAGACGATCGAGAGCATGCTCGCGAACAGCCCCACGCTGCCGACCGCCGTGACGATCGTGAACCACACGCCGCGGCCGTAGCCGACCTCGACGGCGGCCGGCAACGGGTTGCCCGACTCGGCCAGCGGCGCGACCCCGGCGGCCAGCGGGCCCAGCAGGGCGACCATCGCGGCGAACACTGCCAACGTCGCCATCGCGGCGAGCATCCCCCGCGGCAGGTCGCGCACGGGGTCACGGCTCTCCTCGGCCGCCATCGGCACGCCCTCGATGGCGAGGAAGAACCACCCCGCGGCCGGCAGCGCGGCCGCGATGCGACGGGTCGACAACGGCGCACCGGGCTGTGCGAGCAGGCGCGACCACGCGTCGTCGGGTAGCGCGAGCGCGACCGCGATCGCCCACGCGACCAGGGTCGCAGCCGCGAGCGCGGTGACCACGAACAACGCCCGCAGCGACACCGCGGCGCCGGCGAGATTGATCGCGATGCACGACGCGTAGGCGACGACCGGGGTCCACGACGCCAGCGCGGCCGCGTGCTCGGGCACGATCGCCGCCAGCCAGCCCTCGGCGTAGCCCGCCAGGCCCGCCGCGATGACGGCCGGCGCGATGGTGTACTCGAGCGCGACCACCAAGCCGGTGAAGAAGCCCCCGGCGGGTCCGAACGCCCGCCGCGCGAACGCGAACGGACCGCCCGCCACCGGCGTCGCGCAGGCCAGCTCGGCGATGCAGGAGCACAGCGCGACGTACATCGCGGCCATGATCGCGGTGGCCGCGAGCATCGCCGGCAGCCCCTCGCGCAGCCCGAAGTTCCAGCCGAAGTAGTCGCCCGAGATGACGTAGCCGACGCCGAGCGACCACAGCGTCGCGGCACCGGCGGTGCGTCGCAACGTGGCCTCGGCCGGCGACGCGGTCATGCGCGTGCTCCTCGAACCAGCGACCCCAAGGCGCGACCCTGTCGGGGGCCAAGGGGGCGGAGGCGATCGCCGCGAGCTAGATCTTCTCGCCGCGGGCGCGGAGCTCGGCGAGCACGGTATCGATGCCGCGCTTGTCGATGTTGCGCATGCCCGAGGTCGACAGCTTGAGCTTCACCCAGCGGTTCTCACTCGCGACCCAGTACCGCTTGGTGTGCAGGTTCGGCAGCAGCCGCTTCTTGGTGCGCACGTGCGAGTGGCTGACGTTCATGCCCGGGGCGGGCCTCTTGCCGGTGACGATGCATTCCTTGGACATGACGTGCCTGCTTGATCCCGAGCGCCGAAGGCCGCGTGGCACCGCGTGGTGCGGTGGCCAGGGTGGGTGCCGGGGCGCGGAGCGTCGCTTGGGCCCCCCGGCTTGTCAAGCCTGGCCGAGGGCGGCGCGGCACGGCGGCGCGCGGCGACCCGCGGAGGCGCCCGACGGCCCGCACGAGCCGTCCCAGACGCAATCGGCGGCGCCGAGGCCTGCAAGACCAGCGACCGGGATCGGCGCAGATCGTCGGGGGATCGTGCACGCCCCCTGACCCGCAGGCGGCGACGCGAACGCTACTCCTCGGAGTACGTCACGCTGCTGCGGTCGTCCTCGCGGACGGTGATCGCCCGCAGCCGCACCCGGTCACCGCTGCGAGCCTGCAGCGTGCGCGCGAGCCGGGCATAGACGAAGCACGCGACGTTCTCGGCGGTCGGGTTGACCTCGTCGAACGGCGACACCTCGTTCAGCAGGCGATGATCGAGCTCGCCGGTGATGGCCTCGAGGGCGCGCCGCAGCTCGTGGACGTCGAGGCCCATGCCGAGCTCGTCGAGCTCGCGCGTCGCGACCTCGGCCTCGACCTTCCAGGTGTGGCCGTGGATGCGCTCGCACGCGCCGGCGTAGCCGCGCAACAGGTGTGCGGCGGCGAACTCGGTCTGCACGCGGATGACGTACTGCCGACGGTGCGTGGCCATCGGCGGAGTCTATGCCCGGCGCGCCGCGGGTTTCAAGCCGCGCGGACGCCCGATCGCGACCACCGTGGTCGCGCCGGTCGCCCGCGGCGGCGGCAGGTCGAGCGGCGCCTCACACGAGCCGCGCAGGCGGCAGTCGCTGCACTCGCCGCCCCGCCAGATGCGATCGAAGTGGGCCTGCACGGCATCGAGCGTGCCCTCCTGCGTCGTCACGAACCCGAGCTCGAAGTTGCGCCGACCGTCGGCCTTGGCGCCGAGGCCGGCGCCGGTCCAGTTGGCCGAGCCGACGTAGGCCCAGCTGCCGTCGACCACCACCGTCTTCATGTGCACGCGCGCGCACTGTCGCAGCGCGAGTCCACCGGCGACCAGCCGCGGCAGCGCGTCGAACTGCGCGCGGAACGGGCCCGACGGTAGCCCCGCGTGCAGCAGCCGCAGCTCGACACCGTCGCGGGCGAGCCGATCGAACTCCGCCAGCACCGAGTGGTAGCGCGCCCGCGGCCGACCGTGGGGCTCGACCATCAGCTCCTTCACGTTGGCGGTCGCGATCCACACGCTGGTGCGGGCCGCGAGCACGCGGCGCACGACGAGCTCGTAGTGCTCGGTGCCCCACACCGCTCGCATCGCTGGTGGGCTGCCGCGGTTCGCCATCGTCGCGACCACGCTAGCCCAGCGCGACGGCCGGCCGCCAACAATGCGCCTACCAGCGCATGACGCTGGCGGCCCAGGTCAGCCCGGTGCCGAACGCGGTCATCGCGAGCACCTGGCCGTCCTTGAGCACGCCGGCCTCGCGGGCCTCGGAGATGGCGACCGGGATCGACGCGGCCGAGATGTTGCCGTAGTCGTCGAGCACGCTGAACACCCGCTCGAGCGGGATCTTGGCCCGCTCGCGCGCGGCCTCCATGATGCGGAGGTTGGCCTGGTGCGGGATGAAGACGTCGACGTCGTCGGCGGTCACGCCAGCGGTCGCGAGCGCCTCGAGCAGGCCCTGGCTCATCGCCGTGACGGCGTGGCGGAAGACCTTGCTGCCCTCCATGTGCACTGTGTGGGCGCGCTCGTCGACGCTCGCGTGGGAGGCCGGCATCCGCGTGCCGCCGCCGGGCACCTGCAGGATCGACGCGAGCGTGCCGTCGCTGCCCCAGTTGGACGCCATGATGCCGCTGTCGCCGTGGCCGCCCGAGACGATGGCCGCGCCGGCGCCGTCGCCGAACAGCACCGACGTGCGGCGATCGTCCCAGTTGAGGATCTTCGAGAAGACCTCGGCGCCACACACCGCCACGCGCTTGTCGGGGTTCCCGGCGACCCAGTTCGACGCGATCTCGAGGCCGTAGAGGAAGCTCGAGCAGCCCGCCATCACATCGAACGCCGGCATGCCGCGGATCTGCAGGTGGTCCTGCACCCAACACGCAGTCGACGGGAACAGCGTGTCCTGCGAGCAGGTGCCCACGATGATGCCGTCGAGCTGCGAGGGCTCGATGCCGGCATCGTGGCACGCGTTCTCGATCGCGCGCGCCGCGAGGTGCGAGGTCGCGGTGTCACCCTCGACCACGCGCCGGGCCCGGATCCCGGTGCGCTCGCGAATCCACTCGTCCGAGGTATCCATCGTGCGCGACAGGTCGTCGTTGGTGACGACCTTCGGCGGGAGGTAGCGGCCGGTGCCGATGATCTTGATGTTCTTCACGGGCAATCACCAAAGGGGCGCGCTACGAGGCCGGCGCGCTACTGCCGTAGCCGACCGCGACCCCGCGTGTCAACCGATCGGTCAGATCAGGTCGGATCCGCTCCTGACGCCCCACGTCGCCGCTTTCGCGCTTTCGACCGCGGGTGCGCGCGAGAGCCCGCTCGGGTGCGCGTGTCGGGGCTCGCGTCGAGCGATCCCGACGCGGGCAGCGACGGTGCAACGCCGCCGTCAGCGCTCGAGCAGCTTGGCGAGGTGCGTGCGCTCCCACAGCACGGCCTCGGCGTAGCGCTCGAACTGCGCCTCGGCGCGGCGGAACTCCGGCGTGTGATAGACGCGGCGCCCGTCGACGACCGGCATGTCGTGCACCTCGTGCAGCATCTCGTGGTAGACGATCCACGCCACGAAGAAGCGCGGCACGTCGCTGGCGTCGAGCACGGGGTGGATGCGGATCAGCTCGTCCTCGAAGGTGTAGCTGCCGAGCTTGATGGTGTCGCGCGTGCGCTTGCGGGCACTGCGGGGGCCCCACGTGATGCGGGCCCGGATGCGACCGCCGAAGTAGTGGGCGTTGAGCTCGTCGAAGATGTCCTTGAGGTCGTGGTGCTTGCCCTGCACGTCGCAGACCTGCGGGCTGGGGCCCTCGCGACGACGGATGTGGGTCTCGTGGTGATCGATGAACGCCCGCAGCAGCCGCGCCGCGGCGGCGTCGCGGGTCTCGGCGTAGCGCACCAACGCCCGCAGCACCGGCGGCGGTGCGGCCACGAACATGTGGTGGACGCGGAACGTGACCACGCCGTCGCCGCGCTTGATCGACACCATCGTGTGGGTGTTGTCGGTCAGCACCACGCGTGGGCGGCCCTTGCCGAGGTAGGCCGCGAGGCGGTCCTGCAGGGTGCGACGGGCGAGGTCGTCGTCGGGCGACGCGACCGGCAGCGGCTCGTCGTCGACGCCGCCGCCGAGCTCGTCGATCGCGAGCGGGTCGTCCACCACCGCCGGCTCGCGGCGACGCGGCGGCACCATGCGCGGCACGGAGCGCGGACGTCGACCAGGATCGCGGGACGAGCTCGACATCGTCGGTGGTTCGTAGGGTGCGGCGGGGACCAACGTCGGGCCCGACGCGCGCGGCGGGGCCGCCCACACCGGCGGTCGCGCAGAGGCGAGTGCGCGGGCCGGCTCAGTCTGAACCAAATCACCGGCACTGGCGACGTCGTTGGGCGCGAGCCAGAGGGCTCGCCCGTTTCGAGGCGGCATCGCAGAGGTCAACGGCGATAGCTTATGATCGCGCGCGCCGACGCCCCAATTTCCCCGCAAGCCCAGGCGATCGCGTGCACACGATCGCGGCGAGGTCGGCGAAAGTTGCGATCGCCCCGGCGATCTGCCTGCTGCCGGAGCCCCCATGACCGAGATCGTCTACGAAATCTTGATCTTCGCCGCGCTGCGCGAACGCATGGGCGCGTCATCGATCGCGGTGCGTGCGCCCGCGACCTGCACCGTCGCCGAGCTGCTCGCGGCCGCGGCCGCACAGCATCCCCGCATCGCGACGGTGCTGCCGGCCTGCCGCGTGGCGGCGGCACAGGAGTTCGTCGCCGCGGACGCGATCGTCCCCCACGACGGCGAGATCGCCTTCATCCCACCGGTGTCGGGCGGGCACGACGGGGTCCCGCTGTTGCTGCTGACCCACGCACCCTTGCGCGCCGGCGACGTGATCGAGGCGGTCGTGGGGCCCGAGATGGGCGCGGTGTCCAGCTTCTGCGGCTACGTGCGCCGGCACAGCCGCGGACGCGTGGTGCAGCACCTCGAGTACGAGGCCTACGAGGCCATGGCGCTCGCGAGCATGCGGAGCATCGCCGCACGCGTGACCGACGAGGTCGCGAGCACGCGGCTGGCGATCCACCACCGCCTGGGGCGGCTCGAGCTGGGCGAGTGCGCCGTGGTCATCGCTGCGGCCGCGCCCCATCGCGCACCCGCGTTCGCGGCCTGTCGACTCGCAATCGAGGCACTCAAGCGCGAGGTGCCGATCTGGAAGCGCGAGATCGCCGACGACGGCGCGGTGTGGATCGGCCTCGGGCCGTGAACGCGTCACGCTCGATCACCCCCTGAACGGCCGCACACGACTCCGGGGGGCGGGCCGCCCGCGGGATCGCAACGGCAATGTCGCGCTGGTCGAACCTCCTCGACGTGGCCAAGCGACCGCCGTGCCCGTCGACTCCGACCGTGACCTTGGCCCCCTCCCCTGGCCGCGCGCAGCCGCTGTGGATCGGCCTGCGCGGCGGCCCCCGCGTGCCGCTGCGGGGCCTGCTCCGCATCGGCAGTGATCGCGGCTGCACGCTGGTCGTCGACGATCCCTATGTCAGTGCCCACCATGCCGAGGTCCACCTGCAGGACGGCCACGCGATGCTGGTCGATCTCGGCTCGAAGAACGGCACCTGGCTCGACGAGGTCCGCATCGACGCGTGCCCCTGGGTACCGGGCGTGCGCGTCCGCGTGGGTCGGACGCTGCTCGAGCTCGTCGACGCCGCGGGTGTCGACGCCGGCGCGTCGGCGGCCGCCGGCGATCCGGCGCGCGCACAGGGATCGGCGAGCGAGCGCAACGCGGCCGCGATGGTCGGCAGCGGCCCGGCCTTCACCGCGATGACCGCGGCCCTGCGCCGGGTGGCGGCGACCAAGCGGCCGGTCCTGTTGCTGGGCGAGACCGGCGCGGGTAAGGAGCTCGCGGCCGAGTACCTGCACCGCCACTCGCCCCGCGCAACGCGACCGCTGGTGGCGCTGTCGTGCGCCACGATCGTCGACAGCCTCGCGGAGAGCCAGCTCTTCGGGCACGCGCGCGGTGCCTTCACCGGGGCCCTGCGCGCCCACGCTGGCGCGTTCGTGCGGGCCGACGGCGGCACGCTGTTCCTCGACGAGATCGGCGAGCTGCCGCTGCTGCAGCAGGCCAAGCTGCTGCGCGTGCTCGAGACCTCGCGGGTACAGCCGATCGGCAGCGAGCTCGAGCAGTCGATCGACGTGCGCGTGATCTGTGCGACCCACCGCGACCTGCCGAGCATGGTCGCCGCGGGTCGCTTCCGCGAGGATCTGTACCATCGCCTCGGCGTGCTCATGGTCCGCGTGCCACCGCTGCGGGAGCGTCGAGAGGACATCGACGGCCTGCTCACGTACTTCGCCCGCGACGCCGCCCGCGAGCTCGGTCGCGCGGTCGAGTTCGCCGCCGGCGTGCGCCAGCTGGCGGCACGCCACCCGTGGCCGGGCAACATCCGTGCGCTGCGCAATGCGGTGGTGCGCGCGGCCGCGATGGACGACGGGCCGATCACCGCCGAGGCACTGCTGCCACCGCCGGAGCTGCCGTCGCTCACCAGCATCGCCCACGACGCGCCGCGCCTGCTGGCCACGCTGGCGCCGGCCCGTCCGCGACGTCGGCTCGATCGCGCGACCCTGGCGCAGCTGGTCGAGCACCACGGCAGCATCCGTCGTGCCGCGCTCGCGCTCGGCATCCCCCGCAGCACGCTCGGCGCTCGGCTGCGCCGCGGCGACGACGGGCCGGCCGCGCACGCCGTGCACAGCCCCGCCGACGCGGCCGCAGCGTGCTCGACCGCCGCGGCCACGGCCACCGGCGCCCCCGTGCCCGGCACCGCAGACCCGGCCTCCACGGCGCACGACGACGACGGCGAACGCGGTTGAAGCCGCGGCCCCGAATGCGCTACGGTCCCGTGCGAAGCTCGTACACCGAGCAAAGGAGTTCCACCATGGGTCTGCTGTCCCGCCTCACCGGCATGACGTCCACCAAGAAGCCCACGGACGACGTATTGCTCGTCCACGCCATGCTGCTGATGGCGGGCGCCGATGGCTACATCGACGACGAGGAGATCGCCACCGTCGAGGGCTTCGCCATGACGTTGCCCGAGTTCAAGGAGCGCGACTTCGGTGACGTCATCGCCGACGCGCAGAAGATGGTGCGCAAGTACCCGAGCCTCAAGGAGTCGGTCAACGCGCTGACCGAGTTCTCGAGCCAGGCGCTCAAGACCAAGGCCTTCGTGCTCGCCGCCGACATCGCGCTCGCCTCGGGCGACGTCGACGAGAACGAGGACCAGCTCCTCACCACCATGCAGCGTCTGCTCAGCGTCGACGACCAGACCGCGCAGACCGTGATCTGGGTGCTCTCGCTCAAGTACGCGAAGTAACCGACCATGGGAACCAAGACACTGCCCGACCGGACCATCCTGCAGGCTCGCCGCGACCGCACGTTGCGGGCAGAGCTGATGGAGGAGCGCGACATCCAGTACGCGCTCAAGAAGATCGAGGAGCTCTCCAGCGGCTACGGCTTCGTGTCGCGCCGTCAGCTCCTCACCGGCGCACTGCGCCTCACGCGGGGCATGGCCCCCGAGGTGGCCGACTCGCTCGCGCACTGCCGCGAGCTGCTCGGGTTCAGCGCACCCGTCGAGGTCTACGTCCGGCCGGAGCCGGTGTTCAATGCGGGCGCCATCCGCAACCCGGGTGGTGGCCCGCACATCATCGTGATCTCGTCGCGACTGCTCGAGGTGTTCACGCCCGAGGAGCTCCGCTTCGTGATCGGCCACGAGATGGGCCACATGGCGTTCGACCACTTCGGCATCCCGATGCCCGCGACCGCCGCGGTCGAGGACATGGCCGGCCAGATGGTCTCCCGCTACAACGCGCTGCGCCTGTACCTGTGGTGCCGCAGCGCCGAGATCACCGCCGACCGCGTCGGCCTGGTCTGCGCCGGTGACCCGGTCGCCGCCGCCAGCGGTTTCTTCAAGCTCGCCTCGGGGCTGTCGTCGCCGCGGGTCCAGACCGATCTCGAGGCCTACGCGACGCAGGTCGAGTCGCTCGCGTCGGCCCCCGAGGCCCGCAGCAAGCCCCGCCACGACGACGACACGCTCGACTGCTTCAGCACCCACCCGTACAGCCCCCTGCGCGTGCGCGCGGTGGTCGCGTTCAGCAAGAGCCGCACCTACCGCAGCCTCACCGGCCAGGGCAACGACGGCTACTCGGACGACGAGGTCGAAGCGATCGTCGAGCGCGACCTGTCGCTGATGGAGCCCGGCTACCTCGAGGAGAAGAACGAGGAGTCGACGCTCATGCGCCGGATGCTCTACTGCGCCGGCGTGTCGGTGGCCGCGGCCAACGGCACCATCGAGGACAGCGAGCTCAAGGCCCTGCGTACGCTGCTGGGTACCGACGACACCTGGGGTCCGGTCAACGCCGAGGCCGCCCGGGCCGAGCTCGAGCAGAAGTTCGACGCCGCCAACCAAGTGCCGTTCGCAAGGCGCGCCCAGCTGGTCCAGCACCTCACGATCGTCGCGGCCGCGGACGGCAGCGTCGACCAGTGGGAGCTGGGTGAGATGGGGCGCATCGCCTGGCGGCTGGGCGTCGACCCCTCGGTCATCGAGCAGACGCTGCAGGCGTCGGCCCACCCGATGGACTGACCGCGGTCGGTCGCACGCCCCTGCCCTGGGGCGCGCGCCGCATCGCAACGCCGATGTGACGACGGCGTGCCACCCCGACCGGGGTCGCACGCCGTCGGTCGTTCGGGCGCGGGCCTACAGGCAGGACGCGTGCAGCGGCCCGACGCAGGCGTTGATCTGCGAGAAGGTCGTCGAGCCGAACGCACCGCTTTGGTACGTCGTGTCGGCCACGGCGAACTGCGCGATCTGGACGCTGTCGCTGTCGCGCACCACCGTCACGGTGCTCCCGGTGGTGAGGTAGTCGATCGTGACGGTGTAGGTCTGGCCCTGCGCCCAGCCAGCCGTGGTGGTCGCCGCGGGGGCCAGCAGCACGGTCGAGTCGGCGGTGTCGGCCGGGCAGTAGATGTCGGCGCCCCCGACCGATGCGAAGTCGGCGGCCTCGACCCGCTTCACCGTGATGCCGGCGGGCACGGAGCAACCGAAGAAGTTCTGCGACTGGCGCTTCCACGACATCGAGTAGAAGTGCGAGCTGTCCTGGGCACCCCACACCAGGCCGATGATGTCGTCGTCGCCGCCGTGGTTGCTGACGCCGATGACGCCCTCGAGCGAGACGTCCTCGAACACCACGCCATCGCACAGGTGCAGACCGAAGTCGTTGTTGCCGTTCTCGCAGGCCCGCGTGCCGCCCATGTCGTAGGTGATCGACGCCGGCGCGGAGCCGGCATCGATGTCGCCCTGGAAGAGCGTGCAGTTGTTCTGCAGGTCGAACGCGTTGGCGTCGACCACGGTGACGGTGTCCTGGGCCAGGCTCACGCCGTCGTCGACCGTGACGGTGTAGGTCTGGAACCCGGTCGGGCTCGCGAGCGGGTCGGCGATGTCGGGATCGTCGAGCCCGGCGGCCGGCGACCACGAGAAGGTGTAGTTGCCGGTGCCGCCCGCCGCAACCGCGTTGAGCTGCACCGGCGAGCCCGCGAAGTCGGAGCACGACGGCGCGGCCGAGACCGTCAGCGGCGGCGCGCAGGTATTGGTGTCCTGGTCGCACACGCCGTTGATGCAGTCGAGGCCGGTCAGGCAGTCTTCGCCGGTGTCGCAGGTGGCCCCGCAGCTGCCGCCGCAGTCGAGATCGGTCTCGTTGCCGTTCTGGACCCCGTCGTCGCACGCCGGCGGCGAGCAGGTGAGCGTCAGCGGGTCGCAGACCTGGGAGATGCAGTCGGCGCCGACGAGGCAGCCCTCGCCGTCGTCACAGTCGGCGGCACAGCTGCCGCCGCAGTCGAGGTCGGTCTCGTCGCCGTTTTGCACCCCGTCGTCGCACGCCGGCGGCAGGCAGACCATGCCCAGCTCGTCGCACGAGCCCGAGGCGCAGTCGCCGTCCATCGAGCACATCTCGCCGTCGTCGCAGCCCGGGCAGGTGTCGCCGCCGCAGTCGATGTCGGTCTCGTTGCCGTTGCGGACGCCGTCGGTGCACGAGGCCGGCGTGCAGGTGTCGGCGTCGGGGTCGCAGACCTGCGAGACGCAGTCGCTACCGACCATGCAGTCCTCGCCGTCGTCGCAGCCCGGGCAGGTGTCGCCGCCGCAGTCGATGTCGGTCTCGTTGCCGTTGCGGACGCCGTCGCGGCAGGTCGCGGGCGGCAGGCACGTCATGGTCTTCGGATCGCACTCGCCCGAGAGGCAGTCGGCGTCGGTCATGCAGCCGTCGCCGTCACCGCAGCCGAGCGGACAGCTGCCGCCGCAGTCGACGTCGGTCTCGTCGCCGTTTTGGACCCCGTCGCCGCACGAGGTGCAGGTCATCGTCTTCGGGTCACACTGCATCGACATGCAGTCGGCGTCCTCGTTGCAGCCGTCGCCGTCCTTGCAATCGTTGGGGCACGAGCCGCCGCAATCGACATCGGTCTCGTCGCCGTCCTGCACGCCGTTGTCGCACGCGCCACCGGGCCCGCACGTCATCGTCGCGGGGTCGCAGTGGCCCGAGACGCAGTCGTCGTCGCCCATGCAACCCTCGCCGTCATCGCAGTCGTCCGGGCAGGTGCCGCCGCAGTCGACGTCGGTCTCGTCGCCGTTGCGCACGCCGTCGCTGCAGGTCGGGGGCGGCTGGCAGGTGCCGTCCTCGCATACGCCCGAGGCACAGTCGGCGTCGACCGTGCAGCCCTCGCCGTCGCCACAGCCGGCCGGGCAGCTGCCGCCACAATCGATGTCGGTCTCGTCGCCGTTGCGCTCGCCGTCCATGCACGCGCCGCCGGCGGTCTCGCTGTCGGTCATGCCGTCGCTGTCACCGGTGGCACTGTCGGTCTGCGTGCCGGTCACGACCGGGCAGTTCCCGCTGCCCGGGTCCTGCCCGAGGCCGTCGTCGAGGCAGGGATCGGCACACGATACCGCCGCCAGCGAGCCGAGCACTCCGACACTGATTCCAAGGGTTCTTCGCTTCATGGACATGGCGTATCGCTGACTCCGAGGCCGCCAGCTTACCGCAAAGCCGCGGGCCGGCGCCGCGCACAATCGCGGTTCGCAGCGCGCGCAAGGCCGCGTGACGCCGAGCGCCACGGCCGCTGCGGGGCAGATCGCAACGCCGGCACCCCGACGGCGGCGCGAACCCTTGGATCCGCGCCGCTCGCCCAGACGCGCCTCAGCGCGCGGGGATCTCGAACAAGCCCAGCATGGCCCCGACGTTGTCCTGGATCACGCTGATCGAGCCCACGGTCGGGATGTCGATCTTCGGCATCAACACCTTGCCGCCCTGCTTCTCCACCCGCGCGTTCGCGGCGGAGAGGGCATCGACGACGACGTAGGTCAGCCAGTGCGACGGCACACCGGGCGGGGTCTGCATGCGCGAAGCGACCTGCACGTTGCCGGCCGACCAGACCTCCATGCCGGCGCCGGAGCTCGACTCGGTCCAGCCGAACAGCGGGCCGTAGAACGCGTGCGCGGCCTTGGGATCGGTGCTGTTGAGCTGCTCCCAGCAGAACTCACCGGTCTGCGGACGCGCATCCGCGGCCCGCTCGCCGTCACCACGCGGCGACGACCACACGTTGATCACGGCGCCCTGCGGATCGCTGAAGGTCGCGAAGCGGCCGAAGCCGTCGATGTCGGTCGCGCCCATGATGACCTTGCCGCCAGCCGCGGTCGCCTTCGCCACGCTGGCCTCGACGTCGGTGGTCGAGACGTACAGCGCCCAGTGTGGCGGCACTCCGGGTGCGGGTAGCTCGAAGCAACCGCCGACGGGTTGCTCGCCGAGCTTGAACATCGTGTACGTCTTGCCATCGGCCATGGGGGCGCGCTCGGTCTTCCACCCCAGCACCTCGCCGTAGAAGCGCACGCTGTCATCGGGGTTGGGCGTCAGGATCTCACGCCATACGAACTGACCGGGGCGATGCACGATGTCGTTCATGTCGAAACACTCCTTCGGACTCGGGGTTGGCCGAGACGCGCGCACGGTTCTATCGGCTGCCGCGATGCGCCGGCAAGCCGCGCGACCCGAGGCGGGGCATGGGCCTTGGGACGTCGTTCGCCCAGGGGCCACGCGCGAGCGTGGCGGCGCGCACACGATGCCCACGAGCGAGCGTCAGCAGCTGCGCGGGCGCACGATCGACGGTGGACGTCGGTGTCGCCGCAGCGGTAGAGCTTTGGTGTGGCGGCAGCGGTAGCACTCGCGGCGTGGCTGACCGGCGCTGCGCCGGGCACCGCGACATTGGGCTGGGAGGCACCGCCGTCATGTCCCAGCGCGCAAGACGTCGGCAACCGCCTGGCGGCGCGCGTGGGTGTCGACGGCGAGGGCGGCAGCGAGGCCACGCGCGGCGAGGCGCTCGTGGCCCGCGAAGGTACCGGCTACGTCGCGATGTTGGTGGTCACGACCGACGCGGGCAGCACGACCCGGCGGCTCGAGGCGGAGCGCTGCGACACGGTGGCCGAGGCAGCGGTCCTGATCGTCGCGATGGTGCACGCCGAGCGCACGACCGCAGCGCTTCCCGAGGCAACGCCGGCGCCCGACGAGCCCCCCGCGCCGGCGCCCGCTGCCGCCGCGCCCGCGCAGCCTCGCCGGCCGACGCCGCAGCCGGTGGCGGCACGCCCCCCCGCACCGCCACGGACGCAAGCGGCGATCCTCGCCCAGTTGTCGCTGCGCCTGGGCGGCTTGCCGCGCGTCGGGCTCGGCGTCGGCGGTGGGTTCGCGGTGCTGCGACCGCGCTGGCGCGCGGAGCTGATCGGCCGCTACTGGGCCCCGCGCGAGGCGGCGATCGGCCCCTCGCCGGGCAGCGCCCGGGTCGCCGTCGGGGCCGGCACGGTCGGCGCCGACGTGGGCCCGTCGTGGCGACTCGGGCCGGTGGAGCTCGTCGCCATGGCGGGCGTCCGGGTCGGGGTCGCGGTGGGCGTCGGACGAGAGGTGCCGCTGACACGGACGGCGCGACGCCCCTTCGTGGCGGCGGGCGTGCAGCTGGCGCTGTTGTGGCCGCTGCATCCGCGGGTGGCGTTGGGCGTGCGCGGGACCTTCGAAGCCATCGCCGTGCGCCCCCGCTTCGAGCTGCGCGACGGCGGCCGCCAGTACACGGTCGCCCCGGTGGCCGGGGCGCTCGCCGCGGCACTCGAGGTGCGACTGGGCATCCGTGCGAGGACGATTCCGTGACGGAAGCTCGCCATCCCCGGGATTGCGCAGCGGTGCGTGTGGTCTCCACCGATCCCGACGAGGTCTCCGCTCCCGTGGGGGAGGTCGCTGCGTTCACGGAGGTGTTCGCGGCGCAGCACGACTTCGTGTGGCGCACGCTCGGGTACCTCGGCGTCGGCCGTCCCGCGCAGGACGACGCGACCCAGGACGTGTTCATCGTGGTGCACCGACGCTGGCGCAGCTACGACCCCGCCGTGCCCCTGCGCGCGTGGCTCTTCGGCATCGCACGGCGGGTCGCCGACAAGTACCGGGCCCGGGCGGCCCGGGCCGCACCGCTGCGGATCCTGCCCGGCCCCGATCTGCCGCTGCCCGATGATCTCATCGCGCACCGAGAGGCGGCGAGCCTCGTCGAGGACTTTCTCGCGACACTGCCCGCAGATCAGCGCGACGTCTTCCTGCTCGCGGAGCTCGAGGGGTTGAGCGCGCCCGAGATCGCCGTCGCGCTCGACGGCAAGCTGAACACGATCTACTCGCGACTGCGCCTGGCGAGGCGGGCCTTCGAGCGCGCGCTGGCCCGCCACCAGGCGCGATGGCGACGGGAGGCCGACCATGGCGAGGCTTAGTCCCGAGGCGCGCGCGGCCCTCGACGGTTTCCGCGCCTTGCGCTCGCCCGATCCCGGCCGTCGGCGCCGCAACCTCGAGGCGACGCTCGCCCGCCTCGACGAAGAGCCCGTGGCCGAGCCGGTCGTCGCGCACGCACGGACGCGCTGGATGCTGGCACTCGCGGCCGCGGTCGTGATCGCCCTCGCGACCGCATCCCTCCTGCACGTTTCCGTCGCGCGGCGCGACGACGTCCCCACGCCCACGCAGGCAGCGGCAGCTCCGGTCGCGACGCCGCCGCTGCCGGCGCTCGAGCGGCGGCCAGCGGTCTTGCCGGCGCCCGCGGCCGCCGAGCCGCTCCGCGTGCCCGCGGCACCCGTGGTCGCGAGCCCGTCGAGCGGCGGCCCACGGTCGCCCACGCGCGCGAGCCCACGGCCACCCCCCGCCGCGTCCACGCCCACGCCGCCGCTCGCCGAGCAGCTGTTCCTCGAGACCGCGCTGCTGTCCCGCATTCGCGCTGCGGTCGACGCCGGCGACGACACCGAGGCCTTGGCGCTGCTGCGGCAGCACGCGCGCGAGTTCCCGCGCGGCGCGATGCTCGAGGACCGCGAGGCGTTGCTCGCGATCGTCGGCTGTCGTGGCGGCGCAGCGACGGCGGCCGCCAGCGCAGCGGCGTTCGTGCGTGCCCACCCACGCTCGCCCTACGCCGCCGCGGTGCGCCGCGCGTGCGCGTCGACGTGGCCCGCTGCGAAATCGCAGTGACGGAGCGGGGCGTCACCCGGGAACTCGCTGCATGACTTCGACCAAGACCACCGTGTTGTCCTTCGCCCTGCTACTCGCCTGTGCCACGGATCCTGGGGACGTCGGCTCCAGCTCCAACGCCACCACCGGCGCCGACGGGGGCGGCTCGTCGATGGGCACGGCCACCTCGAGCGCCGCCGGCACCCAGACCGACGGGGCCACGTCGACCGGTGCCAGTGGCGACCCCGGCACCGATTCCGATCCCGCGTCCTCGAGCAGCGCCACGCAAGCCAGCGAGAGCGGCTCCGAAGCCAGCTCGACCGCGTCGTCGAGCGGCGACGGCGACAGCGGCACCACCGGCACTGCGGTCGCCGACTGCAGCGAGTGTGGCCCCGACCAGGGCTGCGTCGGCGAGGTCGCGTTCGGCGTCGAGTACTTCTGCGTGCCGTGGCCGGCGGATTGCGATGCCGAGTTCGACTGCGCGTGCGCGGCCGAGTACTGCGTGGACCCGTTCACGGCGTGCGTCGATCTGCCGGACCCCCCGCAGCGGACGATCCACTGCGAGTGCATCAGCTGCTGAGACGCACGGTGGATGAACGCGTCGCGTTCATCCACGACTCACACGAACAGACCCGGCAGCGGGCCGCTGCCGGTGTCGAGCGTGCCGTACTGCTCGATCCCGGTCAGCCCCATCGCGTGGCACGCCGAGACCAGCACGCGGCCGTGCACGATCGGCGAGCCCGAGAGGTAGCGACCGCCCCGCAGGACATCGGTCGCACCGGCGAACACGAACGGCACGTTGGCGATGTCGTGGTCCCACGCGCGACCCAGCTCGGATCCCCAGATGACGAGGGTGTTGTCCAGCACCGAGCGGCCGTCGGCGTCGGGCGTGGCGGCGAGTCGATCGAGCAGGTACGCGAAGCGCTCGGCGTACCAGCGGTAGAGGCCCGCGAGGGTCGCCTGCGCGCCCGCGCTCGAGTCGTGCGACATCGTGTGGTGGCCGCCCTCGGTCAGACCGAGCCACGGGTACAGCGTGTTGTCGTTGTCGGCGATGCGGACCTGCATGCTCCCGACCCGCGAGAGGCCGCACCCGAGGGCGGCCGCCATCAGGTCGGACTGGCGATCGATCGCGGTCTGGCTGTCGACGCCCACCGGCGCTTCGGGAGCCTCGCAAACGGCGGTGAGCGTGAGCTCGAGCTCGCGGATGCTGTCGCCGTGCGCGTCGAGCCGCGCCTGGTCGGCGGCCGACAGCGTCGCCCTGCGCTCACCGAAGTCGGCGACCACGCGATCGAGCACGCTGGCGCGGCGGCGGGCGTCCTTCTCGGCCTGCAGCTGGTCGGGGTTGATGGCGCCGAACAGCGTCGAGAACGCGAGCTCGGGCGAGTCGAGCGGGCTGCGCGGCATCGCTGGCGCGGTGTAGATCATGCGCGTGGCCGGGTGCAGACCACCGCAGCCCAGCCCGAGTTCGATCGAGCCATAGGGCGTCGGCGGACCCGCGAGCTGCGACGCGATGAACTGATCGACCGACACGCCGGTGTTCCAGCCGAAGCACTGGCCGTGGTCTTCGCGGCAGAACTCCGCCGTGCTCGTGTCGATCGGCGAGCCGGTCCACAGCAGCGGCATCGTGTACGTGTGCGGGATGTAGTACTCGGTGCCGACGTCGAGCGCGACGCCGTCGACGATCACCATGCGCTCGCGATGGGCGGCCAACGGCTCGAGGATCGGCGACAACGCGAAGTCGGTCTCGCCGCCCGTCGGGCGCCACTGGTCCCACACGGTGCCGTGGGGGGTGAAGAACAGCAGCAGCCGCGGTGAGGCCGGGGCCGCCGCAGCCCGCAGCCACGGGAACAGCGACAGCGCGCTGCCAGCAGCGATCGAACCGCCCAGGAAGGCGCGACGTGACGGGAACCGAGGCGTCTTCATGGGGCGATCTCCGGGGCCATGCGGTACCAGTCGGACGCGACCAACCCGAGGATCAGCGCGCGCAGGCCGTCGGGCTCGCGCGCGTCCGCGGCGAGCTGCTCGATGAGGCACGCGGTCGCTTCCTTGTCGGGCGTGCCCGCGGCGTAGCTGGTCCACTGCCGCGCGATGCAGGTCGGGGCCGTGCCGCTGTCGGCCAGCACGGCGGCCAGCTCGACCGGACCTTCGACCGAGACGTCGACACCGTCGAGCGGGAACGTGCTGGCGTCGTCGATCGGCTTGCCGTGCTCGCTCTCGCGATACCGACCCAGCCAGTCGAGGCTCTCGAAGGTGAAGCCCATGCCATCCATCGGCGCGTGGCAGCCCGCGCACGACGGATCGCTGAAGTGCGCCTCGAGCCGCTCGCGCGTGGTCGCGTCGGGGCCGATCTCCGGCAGCGTCACGCTGACCCCGGGCGGAGGTGGCGGCGGCGGTGTGCACAGCACGTTCGCGAGCACGTTGAAGCCGCGCAGCGTCGGCGACGTGCCCTCGGCGTGGGACAGCGCCGCCATGACGCCAGGCAACGTGAGTAGACCGGCACGGTGGCTCGGATCGAGCATGGTCGTCGCGCCGGCCTCGACCAGGTCGGAGCCGTACAGCGGCGCCAGCAAGGGCGACGTGGCGGTCTCGCTGCTGGTGAACAACGTGGTGATGTCGCCCTGCTGCGCGAGCACCAGCGACAGCAGCTGCACCGGCTCGGCCCGCATCGCCGCCAGCGTCTCGGCGCCGAGCGCCTCGAGGTCCGGCCGCGCGTCGGGGTCGTTCAGTCGCTCGAGTCGCAGCCATTGATCGACGAAGTCGGTCAGGCCGCCCACGCTGCGGGGATCGGCGAGCAACCGCGCGGCCTCGGCCTGGACCTGCTCCGGTGTCGACAGCTCGCCGGCCGCCGCGCGATCGAGCAGCGCCGCGTCCGGGTTCGCGCCCCACAGGGTGAGCGCGAGGCGCGAGGCGATGCTGTGATCGTCGAGGTAGCCGTCGGCGCGGGCGACCTCGTCCATGTAGAGGAAGCTGGGGCTCTGCAGCATCGCCTCGAGCACCCACCGCGCGCCCTCGGGACCACCGCCGTCCTCGGCTGCGCCCGCGGCGAACAGCTCCTCGTAGCCGGCGCGCTCGCCCGAGCTGAGCGGACGGCGGAACAGCCGGCGACCGACGTCGTCGAAGAGCCACGTCGTGCAAGCGACGCTGGGCTCGGCGCACATCGAGCGATCGGTCGCGAGCACCGTGGCCTCGGCGAAGTCGAGGTAGCCGCGCGCGCCCGCGAAGTCGACCGCGCTCGAGACGTTGCTCTTGAAGGTGAACAGCTTCTCGTCGTCGACCTCGAGCGGCGTGGTCACGCCGAGGATGTCGGCGACGCTGCGCTGCACCTGCAGCGCGGTGAGCCGACGCATCGGCACCGGCGCGCCCGGGCTCTGCGTCGAGCTGCAGTCCGCGGGCTCACCGGTGCTGTCGGCGGCCGTGTCGACGCCGGTGGTGTCGACGCCGGTGGTGGCAGCGTCGGTGGACCCGCCCGCGCCGGTGCCCGCCACACCGGCGTAGCAGCTGCAGGCGAGCGACGCGATCACGAGCGAAGGCGTACGTCTCGGGCCCATCGTTTCTTTGTAGCGGCCACATGCGCGACGTGTCAACGCGGGGGGTGGGTTCGGGCCGCGTGCGCGAGCACGGTTACGTGCAGATCGCGATCGACGTCAGGCCGGCGACCATGGCGGCGCTGCGGCGGTGCGATCGATCCAGGCCCGGAGCACATGGTGCGCCACCGCGAACCGTGGGGGCGCGAACGCGGTGGGGTGGGTCCGCTCGAGCATGGCGATCGCCTCGTCGCGGTTGAACCATCGCGCGTCCTCGAGCTCGTCGTCGACGGTGATGCGATCGCTGTGCGCTTCGAGTAGCAGGCCGAGCATGAGCGACGACGGGAACGGCCACGGCTGGCCGAACAGGTACTCGGCGCGTCCGCAGCGGATGCCGGTCTCCTCGAGGACCTCGCGCGCTGCGGCCTGCTCGAGCGTCTCGCCGGGCTCGACGAAGCCGGCGAGGCACGACCACAGCCCCGGTGCCCAGGTGCGTTGGCGGCCCAGCAAGCACCGCGCGTCGCGCACCGCCAGCATGATCACGACGGGGTCGGTCCGCGGGAAGTGCTCGGCTCGGCACGCGTCGCAGGACCGCTTCCAGCCGGCATCGACCGCGCGCGACGGCGCGCCGCAGCGACTGCAGTGGCGGTGGTGACGGTGCCACTCGAACATCGCCCGAGCTGTGGCCGCAGCGCCGCCGTCGAAGGCTCCGAGCCCGGTGGCGGTGACGCGGAAGTCCTCGAAGACCCCGAGACCGCGCAACGGTGGGTCGTCGAGTGCAGCGCTGTCGGCGAGCTCGATCGCGAACACCGGTGCGCCCGACTCGTCCTCACCGAGGAACAACGCGCCGTCGTCGTCGAGCGCCAGCTCGCCGGAGAGCCAGCGCAGCGGATGCCCTGGTGCGACGTCGGCTCCGATGCTGCGCGAGGGCGGCGTGGGCTCGACCGCGTCGACCAACAACGCACCGCCACGCATGACGAGGATCCGCGCCCGCGCCGACGCTCGTGCGGTGGCGATCCACGCCGCATCGCGACGACGATGGGCCGCGCGATCGAGGCCGGCACCGGTGAGCGGGATCCATGGAGCTTCGGGAGAGCAGGCCATCTCGAGCGATCGAGAGCATAGCGCGGCGCGAACCACCGGCGGCGTGCATGCCCCGCGACACGCCGCACGTCGACGCGACGCGTCGGGGGCCCGCAGGTCGTTCCTCCCATCGCGCTCGACCAAGTGCCGGCGCCGGCTCAGCCCTCGGGCTCGTCGAAGCGCCACGGTCCCGGTCGGTGCGGGTGGGCGAGCGCGGCCGCGAGTCGGGTCTGGAAGTCCACGCGCTCGAACATCCGCGCGCCGAAGCGCTCGAGATGCTCGGTGTGGACCTGGCAATCGATGAGCTCGAACTGCCAGCGTTGCAGCTGCTCGACCAGCGCGACGAAGCCCAGCTTCGAGGCGTCGGGGGCGAGCGCGAACATGCTCTCGCCGTAGTAGGCCCGCCCCAGCGCGAGGCCGTAGAGCCCGCCGACCAGCTGCTCGCCCGCCCATGCCTCGACGCTGTGCGCGTAGCCCAGGCGATGCAGCTCGCCGTAGGCGCGACGCATGTCGGCGGTGATCCACGTGCCGAACTGGCCCGGTCGCGGGGTACGGGCGCAGTGCGCCATCACCTCGTCGAACGCGGTGTCGAGCGTGATGCGGTAGGGCCGACGCGCAGCGACCTTGCGCAGGCTGCGACCGACGTGCAGCTCTTCGGGCAAGAGCACGAAGCGTGGCGCCGGCGACCACCACAGGATCGGGCGGCCCTCGCTGTACCACGGGAAGATGCCCATGCCGTAGGCCAGCAACAGCCGCTCGGGTCGCAGATCACCGCCGACTGCGAGCAGGCCGTCGTCGTCGGCGAGCGCAGGATCGGGGAACACGAGGGCGTCGTGGAGTCGGAACACGCGCGTCGTCACCGTGGAGGCATCAAGGCACGAACTCGTCGGCGCCGTAGTCGGGCAGCGCATCGCGGGGCTGCAGCTCGAAGTCGTCGAGCACCGCCGGCGCCGGCAGCACCACACCGACGTCGCGCGCACTGGTCGCGTCGGCGCGCAGGTGCAGATCGAGCTGCGGCGGCGGCTCGAGGGCCGCGACGAAGAGGTTGAGCGAGACGTCGGTTGCGTTCGACTGGCCCAGCTGCACCGCCGCGGGGTCGCGGGCCCAGATCGCGTGGGTCACGAGGTTGTTGGCCAGCCGCAACCTCGAGCGCGCGTAGCGATACTCGATCGACGACAGCACCGCCAGCGTGGCGACCACCGTGTTGTGCACGACGTCGCCGTTGCAGACGCACCACAGCGAGATGCCGCTGTCGACGTTGGCGATGGTCGCGATGCCAGGCCCGCCGGTCCACACGCGGTTGTTGCGGACGCTGCCCCCGATGTGCCCCCAGTACTGTGCGCCGCACTGGGCGTCGTCGGACGGGCGCAGCGGCGGCGTCGCCTCGAGGCAGCCGTCGGCGCTGCCGTCCGGCGGCCCGGAGTCGCCGACCACCAGCGGGCGCCAGTCGTCGACGAACAGGTTGCGCTCGATCTGCGTGCCGCGGGCGCCGAAGCCCACGCGCACCGCGGGCAACGCGTTGTGCTCGGCACACCAGAAGCCCTGCACGAGGTTGTCGCGCACGACCCAGTCGGCGGTCGCGGTCATCGAGATCGCGCCGACGTTGCACGCCGCGACCTGCTCGGCACGGAAGGCATCGTCGAGCCCGAAGTCGCTGCACGCGACCTCACCGTCGTCGGCGAAGAATCCCGCGCCCGCATCGGCGTCGACGCGGAGCTGCGCGGCCGCGGCGTCGCGCAGCACCAAGCGATGCAGGCGAGTGCCGCTGATCGACGACGTCGACGGCTCGACGACGACCAGTGAGCCCGCGGTGGCACGCAGGCCCAGCTCGGCGATGGTCACGTCGTCGGCGGCGATGCGCACGAGATCGAAGCTGCCGCCGGCGCCGTCGAGCCAGACCGAGGTGGGATCGTCGCCGACGCCGCGCAGCGTCACGCCGGCGGCCGTGATCGCGAGCCCGCGCGGCAGCACGTAGACCCCCGGCGCGAGCACGAAGGTGGTGTCGGGCGCGGCGGACTCGATGCGATCGGGCAGCGTGGCCGCGTCGGCGGGCGTCAGCGCGACCGCGTCGGCGGGCGCGGGCGGCAGTGCATCGCAGCCCGGCGACGGTTCGACGCCGCCGCTGTCGGATCCACCGTCCTCGCTGGCGCCGCTGCTGCCGGCCGCGGGCGCCTGCCAGCGGGGGTTGTCGATCAGGCACGCCGCCAACGCCGACGCTGGCAACAGCGGCAGCCACGACGCCGGGCTGCGACCGCGCGGGCTCGCCGGCGTCGCCCCCGGGGGTCGCGCGACGACCTGCAGCGGTCGGGAATCCGCGTCGGCGCTCACGTACGTGGCGACGATGCTAGCACAGCGGCCGCACGCAGCCGTCGTAGCCGCCGTGTTACCTTCGATCGCGAAGGTGCCGAGTCTCGTCCCGTGCCTACTCGCGGTCGTGCTGGTCGACGCCGGCGTGCCCGCATCGCCGGCGCCGGCGGATGCACGCGTGGTGCTGCAGCCGACCGCGGTGACGGGCGAGCTGCCCGAGCGACTGCGCGAGGCGATCGACGCAGCGTTGCTCGACGGCCTGGCCCGCGCCGGCTTCGAGCCGCAGCGCAGCGAGGCGAAGCGATGCGACGACGGTCGCTGCCGCGCAGCCCTGGTCGACTCGCGCGGCGCCACGTTCGTCGTCGATCTCGACGTGCAGGTGCTGCCCGACGGCGACCACACCGTGCAGCTGCGCGCGTGGGCCGGCGACGGCGACACGCCAGTCGCGACCGCGGGCGGACGCTGCGGCCTGTGCGGCTTCGAGGAGCTGGTCGAGTTCACCGCGGCCAAGGCCGCGTCGCTGGGCCAGACCCTCGAGAACAGCGCCCAGGCGGCGCCCCAGCTGATCATCGACGGTTCCCCGCGCGGCGCGATGCTCGAGCTCGACGGTCAGCCCCGCGGGGTCGGCCCGCAGACGCTCACGGTCGCGCCCGGTGGCCACGTGCTGGTGATCCGCAGCCCGGGCTTCGTCCCACGCGAGCTCGAGCTCGACGCCCCCGCCGGGACCTCGCGGGCGGTCACCTATGAGCTCGTGCGCGCGGCCCCGTCGCCGACGGAGCGACACGCACAGGCGCAGCGGCGACGACGGACCGTCGCGGGAGCGAGCACCATCGCGATCGGGATCGCCGGCGTCGCCGCAGGCGCGGCGTTGCTCGTGCTCGACGGCCGCCCTTACCGCAGCGACTGCCAGGCCGACGCCAACGGCGAG
>WBZX01000607.1_pt1 | contig 31515 bp, 24 predicted proteins | sample 5204211 | NCBI WGS metagenome assembly WBZX01 (sample SAMN12344362, study PRJNA552823) | activated sludge metagenome | biome: Activated sludge suspended growth; feature: Nitrification reactor; material: Wastewater; isolation source: activated sludge from nitrification reactor of wastewater... | reverse complement strand
TGCAACCTGTCCTTCTCCCGTCCGCTGGTGTTCGATCCCCACGTCAACGACCGAGGCATGGGCAGTTTCATCCTCATCGACCGCATCAGCGGCGCCACCGCCGGCATCGGCATGATCCGCTTCGGGTTGCGCCGCGCCACCAACGTGCACTGGCAGGCGCTGGCCATCGACAAGCGGGCCCGCGCCGCCCAGAAGCAGCAGCTCCCCGCCTGCCTCTGGTTCACCGGTCTTTCCGGATCGGGCAAGTCGACCATCGCCGACATGCTCGAAAGGCGGCTGCATGCGCTTGGCCACCACACCTACATCCTCGACGGCGACAACGTGCGCCACGGCCTCAACAAGGACTTGGGCTTCACCGACACCGACCGCGTCGAGAACATCCGCCGCGTCGGCGAGGTCGCCCGCCTGATGGCCGACGCCGGCCTGATCGTGCTGGTGTCCTTCATTTCCCCGTTCCGCGAGGAGCGGCGCATGGCCCGCGATCTGTTTCCCGCCGGCGAGTTCATCGAGATCTTCGTCGACACGCCGCTCGAGGCCTGCGAGCAGCGCGATCCCAAGGGGCTCTACAAGAAGGCGCGCCAGGGACTGATCAAGAACTTCACCGGCATCGATTCGGACTACGAGCCGCCCGAGCGCGCCGAGCTCACTCTGCGAACCGTCGGGCGCACTCCGGAGGCGGTCGTTGACGACATCTTGGCCGGGCTGCGCGATCGGGGCATCATCGGCGCCGCCGCCTGATCAGCGCTTCCTGCGGAACTCCGCCCCAAAGCTCGACGACTCGGGCCGCTCCGGCATTCCCGGCGGCGTGCCGAGGCGCTCGAACCGCGGTGAGGTTTCCTGCGGCTCGCCCGGATCGCACTTCTCGATCCGCACACGCAGGTCGTACCACGCCGCCTGTCCCGTCACGGGGTCGGAGTTCAGGTAGCGGTAGCCGCCGTCGCGGACGGGCAGCAGCTCGCCGATGAGGTGATTCAAGAGGAAGCCTTCCGTCGTCTCCGGCGAATCCGGGGCGAGGCCCCACGCGCCGGCCCGCTTGCCGATCGCGTTCCAGGTCCACACCGTGTCCTCGTTGACGCCCTCCATCAGCTGCACTTGGCAGCGGACCCGCCCGAGGTAGCCGATGACCCACACCCAGTCGTCGTCGGCGATGCCCATCTTCTCGCCGAGCGTCCGCGCCACGTAGAGCCGGTTCGCCGCCGTGATCTGCCTCAGCCAGGCATTCTGCGATCCCCACGAGTGATACATGTGCATGGGCCGCTGAGTGATGGCGTAGAGCGGATACTCCTTCGGATCAACCAGCGTCTCCTCGAACGGCGCGTACCAGATCGGCAGCGGGTCGAAGTAGCGCTCCACCCGTGCGCGATGATGCTCGGGTGGCTGCACCTTGCCGTGCCCCTGCGCGGCGAGACGGAAGCGCTGCAGGCCCTCGACATAGAGCTGGAACACCAGCCGCGGGCCGTCGCCGATGAAGCCCTTCTCCTGCGCGAACTCGAGATAGTCGGCGTTGGCGTGCTTGAAGTAGCGCATGTGCTCGGGCAGGTGGTGGACGTGGAACCCGCCGTTCTCGATGTAGCGCTGGAGCTGCTCGGGATTGGGCTCGCCGACGCCGAATTGATCCTGTTCCTTGCCGCGCCAGCCCGAGAGCGGGCCGATGCCCGCCATGCGCTGGTGATTGACCATGTAGTCCGGGTAGCCGCCGGGATAGCGCCGCTTTCCGTCCGGCAGCATGAAGCCGGGCAGCCCCAGCCGCCAGCCGAGGTCGATGAGCACGGTCTGGAAGCCCCGCACGTCGCGGTCCGGCTGCACGACCGGATGGCGGATGGCGTCGGCCGGACCGTCGGGCTCCGAGATCGGCCGGTCGAGCAGCGAGATGCAGTCCCAGCGCTCGAGGTAGGTGGTGTCCGGCAGCACGAGGTCGGCATAGGCGACCGTCTCGGAGTAGTAGCTGTCCGCGTAGATGAACTTCGGGATCTTGTACTCGCCCGTCTCCGGGTCCTTGGCCGTCAGATGCTCGAGCGTCTCCGGCACGTTCATGGACGAGTTCCAGGCCATGTTGGCCATGTACATGAACAGCACTTCGATCGGATAGGGATCGGCCTTCGCCGCGTTCGAGATCACCATGTGCATCAGGCCGTGCGCCGACATCGGCGCGTCCCAGCTGAACGCCTTGTCGATGCGCTGCGCCTTGCCCTCGTCGTCGATCAGCAGGTCGTTGGGCGAGGTCGGGAAGCCGAGATGCGGCCCGCCGAGCGGCTCGTTGCGCCGCACGTCCCCCGCGTTTCCGCGCGGCTTGATGCGCGGCGGAATGCACTTCGGATACGGCGCCTTGTAGCGATAGCCGCCGGGGCAATCGATCGAGCCGAGCAGGATCTGCAGGATGTGGATTGCCCGGCAGGTCTGGAAACCGTTGGAATGGGCCGAGATGCCGCGCATGGCGTGCATCGAGATCGGCCGCCCGATCATCTTCTCCTGGCGCCGGCCCGCCCAGTCCGTCCAGGGGATGTCGAGGACGACCTCCTCCTTGAACGCCACCTGCGCCAGCTCGGCCGCGATGCGCCGCGTCGTCTCCGCCGGAATTCCGGTCGCCTCGGCGACATTCTCTGGCTTCCACTCGTCGGCCAGGAAGCGCCGCGCCATGAGCTCGAACACCGGCACAGCCTTGCGTCCGTTCGGCAGCTCGAACGTGCCTGAGAGCGCCGGCACGATGCCCGCCTCGTGCGCGTCGACGAGCTTGCCCGTCGACTTGTCGAACGCCACGACGTGGTGCTTGACGCGCGCGAACAGCCCGTCGTCGGCCCCGCCCGGATTGTCGATCACCAGCCAGGGCGCATTCGTGTAGCGGACGAGATAGTCGAGATCGATCTGGTTCGTGCGGAAGAGCTCATGGATGAGCGCGCCGACGAACAGGCCATCGGTGCCCGGCGTGATGCCGAGCCACTCGTCGGCGACCGCGCCGTAGCCGGTCCTGACGGGGTTGATCGCCACCACCTTGGCACCGCGCGCCTTGAGCTTGCCGATGCCGATCTTGATCGGGTTCGAGCCGTGGTCCTCGGCGACCCCGAACAGCATGAAATACTTTGTCAGGTCCCAGTCCGGCTCGCCGAACTCCCAGAACGCCCCGCCGAACGTGTAGAGCCCCGCCGCCGCCATCGACACCGAGCAGAAACCGCCGTGCGCGGCATAGTTCGGCGTGCCGAATTGCAGCGCCCAGTAGCCGGTGAGCGACTGCGACTGGTCGCGGCCGGTGAAGAACGCCAGACGCCGTGGATTGGTCGTGCGCACGCGGGAGAGCCACCCGGCGGCGATGTCCAGCGCCTCCTCCCAGGAGATCTCCTTGAACTCACCCTTGCCGCGCTCGCCCACGCGCAGCAGCGGCGCCCGGAGCCGCGCCGGCGAGTAGTGCTGCATGATGCCGGCCGAGCCCTTGCCGCACAGCACGCCCTTGTTGATCGGGTGATCGCGGTTGCCCTCGATGTAGCGGACCTTGCCGTCCTTCAGGTGCACCTTGATGCCGCAACGGCAGGCGCACATGTAGCAGGTCGTATGCTTGACCTCGTCGCCGACGGGGGTCGAGGTCTCGATCGGGCGGTCGGTCGTATCGGCGGTGCTCACGTCTCGTCTCCTATGCGCGCGGCTTCTCCACCGTCCACGCGGCCAGTCATGCCGCTCATAACGCGGCGGAGCCGAAATCCTGATGCGACAAATGATGTTGCGGTGCTGGAGTCGCCGCCCGGGACCGCTTCACTTCGAACGCCCTGAGCTCCCCGGCGACAGCGCCGAGCCATGTTCGCAGCTCTGGCCGGGCGCGGCGATCCGAGACATGCCTCGGAGTTGCAGAGACGACGCACCCGTCCCGCCCTGTCCCGTGGTTTCGCTCTCGTTTTCCCGGCGTACATTTTTCGGCATTATAGAGGGCTGAGTACGGTCTGATACCACTGGCCCCGCAGGTGCCGGATCCGCCTGGGTGCGATGTCGCGCCACTTGCGCCCGCGCGCAACGGCGGCCATCTGAAGACCGAGAGTTGAGCCCTTGACGGAGTCGCCAATGCCGATCTTCGGTTTCGAGTGCAAGTCTTGCCACAGCGAGTTCGAGACGCTGGTCCGCGCATCAGAGAAGGTCGCCTGCCCGTCCTGCGGCGGCACCAAGCTCGAGCGGCAGCTGTCGCGGATCGCCAAGCCCGCGAGTGGCGGTGAAGGGGGCGACGACTTTGCCTGCGCCAAGGAGACCGGCGGCGGCGGTCACACGTGCGGCGGCGGTGGTTGCTGCTGCGGCTGAGGCCACCGGTCGAACATCGACCTATTTGCTGGCCGGCCCGGCGGGCTTGTGAAACATCTCGTGGATCAACCTGATGAACTTGATCAGGTCGTCGTCCGCCAGCCGGTAGTAGACGGTCTTGCCGACCCGCCGGGTCGTCACGAGATCATCGAGCCGCAGGCGCGCGAGCTGCTGCGAGACCGTCGTCTGCCGCTCCGAGAGCAACTCCTCGAGCTCGGTCACCGAATGCTCCCGTCGCGCGAGAATGCAGAGCAGCATGAGCCGGTTGGCATGTGCCACGGCTTTGAGGAAATTGCTCGCCTCCCGGGCGTTGCTCATCATCGTCGCGAAATCGGGAAGATCCCAGGCCGGATCGTCCGCCGCGATGGTCTGTTCGGGTACCGGGTTGGGCCTGACAGCCGTTCCTGCGACGCCGTTCCGATCCGCTGCCTTGACCGGCCGGGCCTTCGTCGCGGTGCGGGGCAGCGATCTCGTCATGGTGTGGATTTTCCAGGCTCGTCGGTGCTGCGCGCCGTGCTCATGCCCGGGGGCAGCTTGGCCATCACGTCCCCCAGCATCTCGTAGAAGAACTCGGAGCCTCCGTACCCGACCACGCGGCCAACTTCCTCGCCGGCCTCGACGAGCACGAACGTCGGCGTGATCGTGACCGGCCGCTTGAGCTTGATATCGTCCGGCACTTTCGCCTTGATGTCGAGGCGGCGCAGCGGCGCAAGCTTGCCTTCCTTCGTCTTCGGATATCCCGGACCGATGTCGGCGTCCCAGCGCCGGCAATACCCGCACCCCAACTGCTCGAACATCAAGAGCTCGGCGGCCTGCGCCACCCCCGCGAAGGCCATCGAGAGTACGGCGACCAGCAATCGCGTCATGACCCACTCCGCGCCAAGGCCCGGCCTCTGGCGAGACCGGGCCTTCTTTTCGGCGTCTGCTCTCAGTCCTTGTTGACCGGGCTGTCCGGCGACATCAGGAACGCCGTCAGGTCCTTCATCTGCTGCTCGGACAGGAACTTGTTGTGCCCGAAGCGGGGCATCAGTGCGCAGGCGATCTGCGCCTGCGGATTGTAGATGCGCGCGTAGGTCTCCTTTGCCGCCTCCGGCTTGAAGTCTCGCAGCTTGCCGTAGTGCATCAGGCTCGGCCCGATAGTGCCGTACGAGACTTCATGCGTGGCGAGCTGGTGGCAGGCATAGCAGTTGCCACCATTCTGCTGCTTCGGATCGGTATCGGTGAAACGGCCACCGTATCCGCTCTGAGCCAGCTTCTCGCCCTTGGTCCAGTCTCCCATGACGTTCCCGTCGGCGGGGAACACCACGTTCTTGGCCTCCCGGGCCAGAATCTCATCGGACTGCTTGGGCGAGGGATTGTTGCGCGTCTCGCTGCACACCTTCATCGTGTCGTCCTGCTCGAGGCGTTTCTCCCAGCCCTCGGGCACCTTCGAGAACATCGTCTTGTAGATGTCCGTCATCGACTTCTCATCCGCCTGCGCGGCGGCGGGAAGGGCCAGCGCGAGCGCGATCGCCGCGAGGATTGCCTTGCTCTTCATGTGCTCTCTCCTCAGCGCTTGATCGACGGCACGTTGATCTCGGCTCCGTTGCCCATCTTATTGAGATAGAGCATCAGGGCCGTGGTCGCGGGAGCGGCATAGTCGAGCGGCGGCATTCGGCTCTGCCAGAAGCAGTCGAAGAGGCGATGCTGCATCGTGCGCGAGGCCGACTGCGACACGCGGTAGGCGGGCCATGATCCGGCCACGTCGCGCGCGTCACGCCCGGGCTTCGCCAGCTGCGGCAACGGCTGCAGGCGGATGCGGCGGCCGCTGTCGAGATGGCAGGTGGCGCAGCTGAAGTCGAGCACCGAGGCGCGCGTGAAGAAGATGCGCTCGCCGAGCGCCAGCGCCTCCTTCTCCTTCGGATGATTGACCTGAGCCTCGATCTTGTGCCCGTTCGACTTGTTGCCGATGTAGGCGACGAGATCCTCCATGTCCGAGGTCTTGCCCGGAGCCGCGAACTTGCGCGCAACCACGTCCTTGGTGTCGAGGCCCTGCACCGTCTTCATGCACCAGAGCAGCCGCTGCTCGATGTCCATGACGCTGTCGGTGTCCTTGAAGTAGCGCGGCAGCTTGGCGTACGCGCCGTCGAGCTTGCCCGGCCCCTCGCCGAGGTCGCACGTCTCGAGCGAGACGTTCTTCTCGCCCCGCGCCGTCGTCCACAGCGCCTCGCCACGATCGACGTTGAGATAGCCGGGATTGGCCATCGGATCGTTGATCATCTCGCGGTATTTCTCGAGCTCCTTCTCGGTGTCCTGCGCGGACGCCGCTCCAGAAGCCGCGATGGCGAGCATGATGCTACCGGCCAGCCTGATCCAAGGCCGGCCTGCGGTCGTTCCCCGTTGCATGTTTCCTCCGTGCTCCCAGAACGAGATTCTTGCTTTTCTTTGGCTGACGATTGCGCTGAAATGATAGCCACGACCGTCGCATTGCCCCTCGGCTAGCAGAGCTGCCATCCGCTGGACATGTTTGCATTCTAGATGTGAATATCATAATATGACAACTAGATACTGGCGTCTCCGTAATTGAACGGTCGGCACGCCAGTACTGCTCAAAAAACGACGGGAGGAAGAAGATGAAGCTCGATTGGCAGGCGCCCAGCCGGCGCCATGTCCTGCTTGCCGGTGCCGCCGGCATCGCCGCCGTGACGACGGTTTCGCGCGAGGCCCTCGCCAAGCCCGAGGATGTCGCCGCCGAGATCAAGAAGATGTTCCCCAGCGGCACTCCCGCCGAAGGCAAGGTAAAGATCGACCTTCCCTCGATTGCCGAGAACGGCCTCGTCGTTCCTCTCGGCTTCGAGATCGAGAGCCCGATGTCCGACAAGGACTTCGTCAAGCGCGTGGCCATCTTCGCCGAGGCCAACCCGACCCCGATGGTGGCGACCTACAATTATACGGCCGCCGTTCCCAAGGCCTCGGCACAGCTGCGCATCCGCCTCGCCGCCACGCAGAACATCGTGGTCGTCGCCGAGATGTCGGACGGCAAGCTCTACACCGCCAAGAAGGAATGCAAGGTCACCGTCGGCGGCTGCGGCGGCTGATACCAGCCCACCGCGCCCTTCGCGAGTGCCTTGATAAAATTCCAGAGGAAACGCATCCATGGCTACGATTACTCCCCGCGTCCGCATGCCCGCGACCGCCAAGGCTGGCGACGCCGTCGAGGTCAAGACCCTGATCAGCCACGACATGGAAAGTGGCAACCGCAAGGACAAGGAAGGCAAGGTGATCCCGCGCAAGATCATCAAGCTGTTCACGGTCAAGTTCAACGGCAAGGAGATCATGACGGCGGACTGGGGCCCGTCGATCTCCGCCAATCCCTTCCAGTCCTTCTTCGTCCGCGTCCCGGAGAGCGGCACCTTCTCCTTCGAGTGGACCGACGACGACGGCTCCGTCTACAAGGCCGAGTCCAAGGTGACCGTCGGCTGACACGGCCGGCCTCGAACAGCTGCCGGCGGGGGTCGCGCTGCGATGCCGCCGGTGGTGCCTTGCCAAGGCGCACACTCTAGCTCTTCTGCAATCGTGTGCGCCCTCCGCTGTCCAAGCCTCAATTGACTGACGCGGCCCGCGGCCGGTGCACCTGCGCGCGTGCTTTGCGTTAAGGAGAGTTCCATGATCTCTCGGCGCGATTTCGTGCAGGCCGGCCTCGCCGCGGCCGCCATCGTCGGCTCTGGCGTGGGGCCGCTGGCTCGCGTCGCCGCGCAAGGCAAGCTCACCCAGGACGAGCTCCTGAAATTCGAATCCGTCGGCAACGTCACGCTCGTCCACGTCACCGACATCCACGGCCAGCTCGTGCCGCTCTATTTCCGCGAGCCGTCGATCAACATCGGCGTCGGCGACGTCAAGGGCAAGGTGCCCCACATCACCGGCGCCGAGTTCCTGAAGACCTTCGGCATCGCGCCGAAGTCGGCGTCGGCCTACGCGCTCTCGGACCAGGACTACGCCGAGCTCGCCAAGTCCTACGGCCGCATGGGCGGCCTCGACCGCATCGCCACCATCGTCAAGGCCATCCGCGCCGAGCGCGGCGACAAGATGCTGCTGCTCGACGGCGGCGACACGTGGACCAACAGCTGGACCTCGCTCGAGACCAAGGGCCAGGACATGGTCGACGTCATGAACCTCCTGAAGCCCGACGCCATGACCGGGCACTGGGAGTTCACGCTCGGCGAGGCCCGCGTGAAGGAGATCGTCGAGAAGCTACCGTTTGCCTTCCTCGCCCAGAACACCCGCGACAGCGAGTTTAACGACCCCGTCTTCGAGGGCTCGAAGATGTTCGAGAAGGGCGGCGCCAAGATCGCCGTCATTGGCCAGGCGTTCCCCTTCACGCCGATTGCCAACCCGCGCTGGATGTTCCCGAAGTGGACCTTCGGCATCCGCGACGAGGACATGCAGAAGCAGGTCGACGACGCACGCGCCGCCGGCGCCGATCTTGTCGTCGTGCTCTCGCACAACGGCTTCGACGTCGACCGCCAGATGGCCGCCAAGGTCAAGGGCATCGACGTCATGCTCACCGGCCACACCCACGACGCCATCCCCGAGGTGGTCAAGGTCGGCGACACGCTTCTCATATCGTCCGGCTCGCACGGCAAGTTCGTCTCGCGCCTCGACCTCGACGTCCAGGACAAGAAGATCAAGTCATTCCGCTTCAAGCTGATCCCGGTCTTCTCCGACTGGATCACGCCCGACGCCGAGGTGGCGGCGATGATTGCCAAGGTCCGTCAGCCCTATGAGGCGGACCTCAAGCGCGTGCTCGGCAAGACCAGCTCGCTGCTCTACCGTCGCGGCAACTTTGGCGGCACGCTCGACGACCTCTTCTGTCAGTCGATGCTCGAGGTCCGCGACGCCGAGATCGCCATGTCGCCGGGCATCCGCTGGGGCGCCACGCTGATCCCCGGCCAGGACATCACCTTCGAGGACGTCACCAACGCCTGCGCGCTGAGCTACCCCAACTGCTACCGCATGAAGATGACGGGCGAGCGCATCAAGCAGATCCTCGAGGACGTCGGCGATAACATCTTCAACCCCGACCCCTACTATCAGCAGGGCGGCGACATGGTCCGCACAGGCGGCCTCGGCTTCACTTTCGACGTCTCCAAGTCGATCGGCAACCGTCTCTCCGACCTGCGCCTGCTGAAGACCGGCGAGAAGCTCGACGCCTCGAAGGAGTACGTCGTCTCCGGCTGGGCCAGCGTCAACCAAGGCACCGAGGGCCCGCCCATCTGGAAGGTGGTCGAGGACTACGTCACCAAGGTGAAGACCGTCGACTTTAAGCCGAGCGATGCAGTCAAGGTCGTCGGTGCGTGATAGGCTGAGCCCGTCTCGATCCCCCAAGGAGGCAACAATGACCGAAATCGATCGCCGCGCTCTGCTTGGCGGCCTTGCCGTTGCCGGCGGAGCCCTGGCCGCAGGTGCCGCACATGCCGCCCCCCCGATGCTGCAGTTCGCCGACATGAAAAAGGAGGCCGACGTCGCCTGCGCCTATCACTGTGATTTCGGCGACAACGCGCGTTTCGCCACGCTGCTCGGCAATATCTCGAACCACTACTCGGCGTACGGCGGCAACTCCTTCGACGTGCAGCTCGTCGTCGTCGCCCACGGCCAGGGCGTGAAGTTCTTCATGGACAGCCTCGAAGGCTCGCCGTGGAAGGATGACGCCGAGGCGCTGAAGCACTTCGAGCGCATCGAAAGCATCGCCAAGAGCGGTCTCAAGGTCATGCTCTGCAACATCACCTTCGAACGCCTCAAGCTCGACCGGGACAAGATTCGCAAGGCCGACTTCATCTCCATGGTGCCCTCCGGCGTGGCCACCGTCGCGGCCCTGCAGTCCAAGGGCTTTGGCTACATCAAGGTCGCATGAAGCAGTGCGGCAGGAGGCGTGAATGAAGCTGAGGGACGCGCGCGTGCAGGGCATGCCGACACGTCGAACGGTGCTGGCAGGCATGGGCGGACTTGCCGCCGCCGGTATCTGGCCGGCCTCCCGTGTCTCCGCCGCCGACGCGTTCCACCGCTTCAAGGTCGGCGACTTCGAAATTACAGTCCTCACCGACGGCAACTTCAGCCTACCGGTCTCGTTCGTGCTTCCCGGCCGCGACAAGGCCGAGATCGCGGAGATGCTCGGCACGCCGCCAGGCGACGTACTCACCGTCCAAGTCAACGTCACCGTCGTGCGCACACCCGATGCGCTCATCCTCATCGACACTGGCGGCGGCGACTTCACGCCGACGATCGGCAAGCTCGCCGACAACCTCGAGGCCGCCGGCGTCGCGCCCGACGCGGTGACCCACGTCGTCTTCACGCACGCCCACGGTGATCACCTCTGGGGCGTCATCGACCCGCTCGAGGACAACACGCGCTTCTCCAAGGCCAAGCACATCATCACCGCCGCCGAGCGCGACTTCTGGACCATGCCCGACGTCGAGACGAAGGTGCCCGACGCCCTGCAGCGCATCGCCATCGGCTCCAAGCGCCGCCTCGGCATCATCGCCGACCGCATCGAGACCCGGCGGCCCGGCGAGGAGATCGTCCCCGGGATAGCGCTCATCGACACCGCCGGCCACGCGCCGGGCCACGTCTCGATCCACCTGAAGTCGGGCTCGGACCAGCTGATCGTCGGCGGCGACGTGCTCACGCATCCCGTCTTCTCGTTCCAGCGGCCCGAATGGCGCTGGGGCTCCGACATGGACCCCGACAAGGGCATCGCCGCACGCAAGCGCCTGCTCGACAAGCTGGCCACCGAGAAGATACCCCTGCTCGGCTATCACCTGCCCTGGCCCGGCCTCGGCCGCGTCGAGCGCAAGGACACCGCGTGGCGCTTCATCGGCGGGGCCTGATCCTCGCCACCGCCCGGACTCGAGCAACCACTCACGCGTGACCGCCGTTGCGATTTGACGCACGGTCCCTCCCTTCGGCGTGAAAAGCGCCGCATCGCCGTACATGGCTATCACGGCTATTGTCCCGCCCCGGCAGCCATCCGGTGGCTGCCAGCGCTCGTCTGGGATCACGCCTGCCTCAGCAAAGTTTTACTTGGTCATCTCCAAAGAATAAAAAACTTCTCTTACGCTGAGCTGGCGACCAGTATACGCGCATCGACGGGCTCGAACCGGCGAGCACGTGCCGACGGCGAGAGAGGCGCAAGCCCGAGAGCAAGCCGCGGCCTGACCACCCCTGGGGAGGGGGCTGACCATGGACGGACAGATTCCGCTCGAGGACTACCTCGTCGGATGGAGGGACGGCACGGCTGCTCGTATCGCCATCGCCGACACCATCACCATCATTGCCGACGCCGCACGCACCGTCGCGGGCCTCCTGTCTCAAGGTCCGCTCGCCGCAGCGGGTGAGCCGGACGGGCCGTCCACCATCGCAGCCAAGGCCAACGAGACATTCCGCGCCGCGCTGTCGAAAGCGCCGGTCGCGATGCTCGCCACGAGCTGCAACGAGGAGCCGAGAGCCGTCTCGGCCGGCTCCCCGATTGCAATGACCCTCGATCCGATGACGCCGGCCGCGCTGGATGCCAACGCCACCGCCAGCACGATCTTCTCGATCCTCCCCGCGGCGGCCGACGCCACTGCCACCTTCCGGCAGCCAGGCACCGCTCTGCTCGCCGCCGGCTACATCGTCTTCGGACCCCACGTCAGCTTGGTACTGACGCTCGGCTCCGGCACCGGCGTCTTCACGCTTGATCCCGCCTCGGGCCGCTTCCGCTTGAGCCTCGCCAAGGCCGAGATCGCGCCGCGCACCCGCGACTACGCGATCAATGCCTCCAACGCCCGCCATTGGAGCGACCCCGTGCGGGCCTACATGGCCGATTGCGTCGCCGGCAAGGACGGTCCGCGGAACGAGGACTACAACATGCGCTGGACGGCCTCTCTTCCGGCCGAGTGCCACCGCATCCTCGCGCGCGGCGGCATCTATCTCTATCCCTCGGACACCCGCCCCGACTACCGCGAGGGCCGCCTGAAGCTCGTGCTCGAGGCCAACCCCATCGCCTTCGTCGTCGAGCAGGCCGGCGGACTCGCAACCAATGGCCGCCTGCGTCTGCTCGAGATCGAGCCGTCGGGACTCGCCCAGCGCACGCCCTTCGTCTTCGGCTCGCGGAACGAGGTCGAACGGCTGGTCCGCTACAAGACCGACCAGCACGGCATTGTCGAGCGCTCGCCGCTGTTCGGCAAACGCGGCCTGTTCCGCGCCTGAGATCAAGACATACAAGCCGGAGACTTCGAGACCATGTCGGTCAAGCACCCCATTATTTCCGTCACCGGATCCTCCGGCGCGGGCACAACGTCGGTGAAGCGGACGTTCGAGCAGATCTTCCGCCGCGAGCACATCACGGCGGCCTTCATCGAGGGCGACGCGTTCCATCGCTACGACCGCGCCGGAATGAAGAAGGCCATGGCCGAGGCCGAGAAGGCCGGCAACAACCACTTCAGCCATTTTGGCCCCGAGGCGAACATCCTCGCCGAGCTCGAAGCCATCTTCAAGACTTACGGTGAGACCGGCACCGGCAAGACGCGCACCTACGTCCATGATGCCCAGGAAGCCGAGGAGTTCGGCTCGCCGCCGGGCACCTTCACCGCCTGGCGCGAGATGCCCGCCAAGACCGACCTGCTCTTCTACGAGGGCCTGCACGGCGCCGTCGTCACCAACGGCATCAACGTCGCCCAGCATGCCGACCTCAAGATCGGCGTCGTGCCCGTGATCAACCTCGAGTGGATCCAGAAGATCCACCGCGACCGCGCCTCCCGCGGCTATTCCACCGAGGCCGTGACCGACACCATCCTGCGGCGCATGCCCGACTACATCAAGTACATCTGCCCGCAGTTCACCGAGACCGACGTCAACTTCCAGCGCGTCCCGACCGTCGACACGTCCAATCCCTTCATCGCCCGATGGATTCCAACAGCCGATGAATCGATGGTCGTCATCCGCTTCAAGGACCCGCGCGGCATCGATTTCGCCTACCTGCACTCGATGCTGGATGGCTCGTTCATGAGCCGCGCCAACTCCATCGTCATTCCCGGCGGCAAGATGGATCTCGCCATGCAGCTGATCCTGACGCCTCTGATCCTCAATCTCATCGCCAAGAAAAAGCGTTCCATCTGAATACGGCCAGCCAGCCGAGGGGAGAAGCAGACATGAGCTCGAAGATGCCAGCGGCAGCAGTGAAGGACGCCGTCGACCCGCGCACGATGGCCAACGCCATCCGTTTCCTGTCGATCGACGCCATCGAGAAGGCGAAGTCCGGCCACCCCGGCATGCCGATGGGCATGGCCGACGTCGCCACCGTGCTGTTCTCACGTTTCATGAAGTTCGACGCATCGGCACCGCAATGGCCCGACCGCGACCGCTTCGTCCTCTCCGCCGGCCACGGCTCGATGCTGCTCTACTCGCTGCTCTATCTGACGGGCTACGAGGGCGTCGACATCGATGAGATCAAGCGCTTCCGCCAGCTCGGCGCCAAGACCGCCGGCCACCCCGAGTACGGCCACTGCCCCGGCGTCGAGACCACCACCGGTCCGCTCGGCCAGGGCATCGCCACCGCCGTCGGCATGGCGCTCGCCGAGCGCATGATGGCCGCCCGCTTCGGCAAGGACCTCGTCGACCATTACACCTACGTCATCGCCGGTGACGGCTGCCTCATGGAGGGCATCAGCCACGAGGCCATCGACCTCGCCGGCCACCTCAAGCTCAACAAGCTGATCGTGCTCTTCGACGACAACGACATTACCATCGACGGCAGCACCTCGGTCGCGACCTCGATGGATCAGCTCGGCCGCTTCGCCGCCGCCGGCTGGAACGTCACCCGCGTCGATGGCCACGACACCGAGGCGGTCGCCAAGGCCATCACCGCGGCGCGCTCCTCCGACAAGCCCTCGCTCATCGCCTGCAAGACCGTGATCGGCTGGGGCGCACCCAACAAGCAGGGCTCGCACGACATGCACGGCGCGCCGCTCGGCGCGGCCGAGATCACCGCCACGCGCGAGCACCTGAAGTGGCCGTACGGTCCGTTCGAGGTGCCCTCCGACGTCCTTGCCGCCTGGCGCGACGTCGGTAAGCGCGGCAGCGCCGAGCGTGCCGCTTGGGGCAAGCGCGTCGCTGCCGCCGATAAGGCCGTGCAGCGCGATTTCCACGAGAGCGTCGAGGGCTTCCCCACTGCCGACTTCGAGAGCGGCGTCGAGGAGCTCAAGCGCAAGCTCGCCGAGGAGAAGCCGAAGATCGCCACCCGTGTCGCCTCCCAGCGCGTCCTCGAGGGCCTGACCAAGCTGCAGCCCAATATGGTCGGCGGCTCGGCCGACCTCACCGGCTCCGTCGGCTGCAAGGTCAAGGACCACAAGCCGGTGAAGCCGGGCGACTACTCCGGCGGCTACATCCACTACGGCGTCCGCGAGCACGGCATGGCCGCGGCCATGAACGGCCTGGCGCTGCACGGCGGTCTGATCCCGTACTCCGGCACCTTCCTCGCCTTCGCCGACTACAGCCGCGGCGCAATCCGCCTTGGCGCGCTGATGGGCGTCCGCGTCATCCACGTCATGACGCATGACTCGATCGGCCTCGGCGAGGACGGCCCGACCCACCAGCCGGTCGAGCACGTGGCCAGCCTTCGTGCCATCCCGAACCTGCTCGTTCTGCGCCCCGCCGACGTCGTCGAGACGGCCGAGGCCTGGGCCGTGGCGATCCAGCAGCGCTCGCGTCCCTCGGTCATGGTGTTGACCCGCCAGAACCTGCCGACGCTGCGCGCCGAGCACACCGACAACAACCTCGTCGCCTTCGGCGCCTACGTGCTGAGCGAGCCCGCCGGCGGCCGCGACGTGACGCTGATCGGCACCGGCTCCGAGCTGCAGATCGCGGTCGAGGCGGCCCGCCGCCTGGCCGAGAAGGGCATCCGCGCCGCCGTCGTCTCGATGCCGTCATGGGAGCTCTTCGCCGAGCAGGACGAGGATTACCAGCAGGCGGTCCTCGGCTCGGCTCCGCGTGTCGCCATCGAGGCCGGCATCCGCATGGGCTGGGACCGCTGGCTCGGCGACGGCACCTTCATCGGCATGTCGAGCTTCGGCGCCTCCGCGCCCGCCGACGAGCTTTACAAGCACTTCGGCATCACCCCGGAGGCGATGGTCGCCGCCGCCGAGACCGAGATCGCGCGCCGCAAGAGCGCGTGACGCAGATTTTCAGATTGGGAGAACGAACCAAATGGCACGCATTACCCTGAGGCAGCTCCTGGACCACGCGGCCGAGCACGGCTACGGCGTCCCTGCTTTCAACATCAACAACATGGAGCAGGGCCTCGCCATCATGGAGGCCGCCAAGGCCACCGACAGCCCCGTCATCATCCAGGCCTCGCGCGGCGCCCGCTCCTACGCCAACGACATCATGCTGGCGAAGATGATGGAGGCCCTCGAGCTCATCTATCCGTCGATCCCGCTCTGCATCCACCAGGACCACGGCAACGGCGTCGCCACCTGCCTCTCGGCCATCCAGCACGGCTTCACTTCCGTGATGATGGACGGCTCGCTGAAGGAGGACGCCAAGACGCCGGCCGACTACGCCTACAACGTCGCCGTGACGGGCGAGGTCGCCCGCCTTGCCCACATGGTCGGCGCCTCCGTCGAGGGTGAGCTCGGCGTTCTCGGCTCGCTCGAGACCGGCATGGGCGACAAGGAGGACGGCCACGGCGCCGAGGGCAAGCTCGACCATTCGCAGCTCCTGACCGACCCCGACGAGGCGCTGCGCTTCGTCACCGACACCAAGGTCGACGCGCTCGCCGTTGCCATCGGCACCAGCCACGGCGCCTACAAGTTCACCAAGAAGCCGACCGGCGACATCCTCGCGATGAGCGTCATCGCCGAGATCCACAAGCGCCTGCCCAACACGCACATCGTCATGCACGGCTCGTCCTCGGTGCCCGAGGATCTGCAGGCCGAGTTCAACAAGTACGGCGGCGCCATGAAGGAGACCTACGGCGTCCCCGTCGACGAGATCGTCAAGGGCATCAAGATGGGCGTCCGCAAGGTCAACATCGATACCGACCTGCGCATTGCCGCCGCCGCCGAGTTCCGCCGCGTCGCGACCACGGCCAAGTCCGAGTTCGACCCGCGCAAGTTCTTGAAGCCCGCCATGGATGCGATGGCCAAGGTCTGCAAGGCCCGCTTCGAGGCCTTCGGCACCGCCGGCCACGCCTCCAAGATCAAGGTCATCCCGATGAGCGAGATGGCCAAGCTCTACGCCAAGGGCGCCCTCGACCCCAAGCCAGCCACCGCCAAGGCCGCCTGACCGGCGCCGCTCCTCACATCGCGATTCCACGAAAGGAAACGACATGAGTGACAAGACGAAGACCGAGATCCGCGGCGCGCAGCGCTACAAGGCCGGCGTGCTCAAGTATGCCCAGATGGGCTACTGGGACTCTGGCTACGTACCGAAGGACACCGACCTCATCGCGCTGTTCCGCATCACGCCGCAGGAAGGCGTCGACCCGATCGAGGCCGCCGCCGCCGTCGCCGGCGAGTCCTCCACCGCCACCTGGACGGTGGTTTGGACCGACCGCCTGACCGCCGCCGACCAGTATCGCGCCAAGGCCTACAAGGTCGACCCGGTTCCCGGCCGTCCGGGCGAGTACTTCTGCTACGTCGCCTACGACATCATCCTGTTCGAGGGCGGCTCGATCGCCAACCTGACGGCGTCGATCATCGGTAACGTGTTCTCGTTCAAGCCGCTCAAGGCGGCGCGCCTCGAGGACATGCGCTTCCCCGTCGCCTACGTGAAGACCTTCAAGGGTCCGCCCACCGGCATCGTCGTCGAGCGCGAGCGCCTCGACAAGTTCGGCCGTCCGCTGCTCGGCGCCACCACCAAGCCGAAGCTCGGTCTGTCGGGCAAGAACTACGGCCGCGTGGTGTACGAGGGCCTGAAGGGCGGCCTCGACTTCATGAAGGACGACGAGAACATCAACTCGCAGCCGTTCATGCACTACCGCGAGCGCTTCCTCTACTGCATGGAGGCCGTCAACAAGGCCTCCGCCGAGACGGGGGAGGTCAAGGGCCACTACCTCAACATCACCGCCGGCACGATGGAGGAGATGTACCGTCGCGCCGAGCTGGCCAAGGAGCTCGGCTCGGTCATCGTCATGGTCGACCTCATCATCGGCTGGACGGCGATCCAGTCCATCTCCGAATGGTGCCGCCAGAACGACATGATCCTGCACATGCACCGCGCGGGTCATGGCACCTACACGCGCCAGAAGAACCACGGCATATCGTTCCGCGTCATCGCCAAGTGGCTGCGCCTCGCCGGCGTCGACCACCTGCACACGGGCACCGCGGTCGGCAAGCTCGAGGGTGACCCGCTCACCGTGCAGGGCTTCTACAATGTCTGCCGCGAGCTGAAGAACCAGGTCGACCTGCCGCGCGGCATCTTCTTCGAGCAGGACTGGGCGGATATGCTCAAGGTCATGCCGGTTGCTTCGGGCGGCATCCACGCCGGCCAGATGCACCAGCTGCTCGATCTGTTCGGCGACGACGTCGTCCTCCAGTTCGGCGGCGGCACCATCGGCCACCCGATGGGCATCCAGGCTGGCGCCGCGGCCAACCGCGTCGCGCTCGAGGCCATGGTGTTCGCGCGCAACGAGGGCCGCGACATCAAGAACGAGGGCCCGGAGATCCTGCGCCGCGCCGCCAAGTGGTGCAAGCCGCTGGAAGCCGCGCTCGACGTCTGGGGCGACATCACCTTCAACTACACCTCGACCGACACGTCGGACTTCGTGCCGACGCCGGGCGTTTCGATGTAATCCCGCGAGAAGGAGACAAACACATGCGCATCACTCAAGGCTGCTTCTCGTTCCTCCCCGACTTGAAGGACGACGAGATCTCGACCCAGCTCGAGTACTGCCTCCGCAACAACTGGGCCATCGGCGTCGAGTACACCGACGACCCGCATCCGCGGAACACCTATTGGAACATGTGGGGCAACCCCATGTTCGATCTCAAGGATGCCAAGGGCATCATGATGGAGATCGCGGAGTGCCGCAAAGCGCACCCCGACAACTACATCCGCATCAACGCCTTCGACTCGACTCGCGGCTGGGAGACGGTGCGCACCTCGTTCATCGTCAACCGTCCGAAGAACGAGCCGACGCTCGACATGACGCGCACCGACACCGTCGGCCGCTCGCAGCACTACTCGTGGAAGACCAAGCGCCCGCACGCCAACGGCAAGGCCTGATGCGGCGGCTGGACGGCCCCGGCGCGGGCCGTCCCTCCCAGACCATCCGGATCGCCGCCTCGCGGCGGCGGTCCGACAGTCTCAGCCGGGCGGCGACGCGGTACTTCTCCACCGTGGCTGGCTGCGCTTCCCGGCGGGACGGCCCCGCCAGCTCTGATGGCGATGCTGGCGGGGCGTGTCTTTCTTTCTCTCGGCATCCGCGCCCTCGCCTCTTTGGCGCCGGGCTGCGGTTCAACAGCGGAGACGGAACGTGAGCGACACGGCCCAGACCGAGCCCAAGACCGACGCGGCCCCTCAGACGATCGACCTGCGCCGCGAGTTCGAGGAATCGGGCGTCGGCGAGATCCTCGCCGATCTCGACCGGGAGCTGATCGGCCTAGTGCCCGTCAAGCGCCGCATCCGCGAGACGGCGGCCCTCCTTCTCGTCGACCGCGCGCGTCAGCGCCTCGGCCTCGCCATCGAGACGCCGACCCTGCACATGAGCTTCACGGGCAACCCCGGCACCGGCAAGACCACGGTGGCGATGAAGATGGCCGGCCTCCTCCACCGCCTCGGCTACGTCCGCAAGGGCCACCTCGTCTCCGTGACGCGCGACGACCTCGTCGGCCAGTACATCGGCCACACCGCGCCGAAGACGAAGGAGGTGCTGAAGCGCGCCATGGGCGGCGTCCTCTTCATCGACGAGGCCTACTACCTCTATCGCCCCGACAACGAGCGCGATTACGGCCAGGAGGCGATCGAGATCCTGCTGCAGGTGATGGAAAACAACCGCGACGATCTCGTCGTCATCCTCGCCGGCTATGCCGACCGCATGGACCGCTTCTTCGAGTCGAACCCTGGCTTCCGCTCGCGCATCGCCCATCACATCGACTTCCCCGATTACACCGACGCCGAGCTGCTCCACATCGCCGAGACGATGCTCGAGAAGCAGCACTATCATCTCTCCCCCGAAGCCCGCATCGCGTTCGCGAGCTACATCGAGCACCGCCGCCAGCAACCGCATTTCGCCAACGCCCGCTCGATCCGCAACGCCCTCGACCGCGCCCGCCTGAAGCAGGCCAATCGCCTGTTCGAAGGCTCGACCGGCCCGTTGACGGTCGACCAGATTTCGACCATCGATGCCGCAGACATCCTCGCGAGCCGCGTGTTCAAGCTGCCGCTCGGAGACAAGAAGCAGGAGACGACCTGATGGCCCGCGAGTTGCTGATCGCCCCCTCCATCCTCTCGGCTGACTTCTCGCGCCTAGGCGAGGAAGTGAAGACGGTCGACGAGGCCGGCGCCGACTGGATCCACCTCGATGTGATGGATGGCCATTTCGTCCCGAACATCACTTTCGGCCCGCCCATCGTGAAGGCGATCCGCGGCGCCTCGAAGAAGGTCTTCGACTGCCATCTCATGATCCAGCCCGCCGATCCCTATCTCGCGGCCTTCGCCGACGCGGGCGCCGACATCATCACCGTGCACGCCGAGGCCGGCCCGCATCTCGACCGCTCGCTGCAGGCCATCCGCGGCCTCGGCAAGAAGGCCGGTGTCTCGCTCAACCCGTCGACCCCCGAGAACGTCATCGAGTACGTCCTCGATCGCCTCGACCTGATCCTGCTGATGACGGTCAACCCCGGCTTCGGCGGCCAGGCCTTCATTCCCTCGGTGGTCGAGAAGGTGCGGCGCATCAAGGCCATGATCGGCAAGCGCCCGATCGACATCGAGATCGACGGCGGCGTCACGCCCGAGACCGCTCCACTGGTCGCTGCGGCCGGCGCCAACGTCCTCGTCGCGGGCTCCGCCGTGTTCAAGGGCGGCACGCGCGAGAGCTACGCCGCCAACATCACCGCGATCCGCAACTCCGTGCTTCGCGCCGCAGCGGCCTGAAGCGAACGATCAAGCATCACAGCGGCCGGCTGGTTCTTCAGGCCGGCCGTTCCGCGTCCACACCGGTCAACACCGTGCCGCGCACCTTGGCGCTGTTGAATCGGAGCATGTCGAGCGCCAGGCGGATCTCGTCCTTGCGGGTCGATCCGGCCCTCACCAGGAGCACGATGTCGTCGAGCGTCTCCGCGAACGGCCGCACATAGCCGTCGTTCAGGGTCGAGCCGCAATCGACCACAACGAGGTCGTAGCGCCGCGCCGGCTCCAGCAGGCGCCGGATGATCGTCTCCGGCTTCGGGCGCCGGACGCCGAGTCGAGTCGCCTCGCCGAGCGGCACGAAGTTGAGGCCCGAGTCCTCGTCGCTGAGAACGATCGTCGGCAGCGTCGTGCGGCCCTCGAGCAGGCTGAACAAGCCCCATCCCGTCGACCCGCCTAGCGCCTTCGATAGCGTGCCCCGCTCGAAGTCCGCGTCGACCAGCAGCACGCGCTCGCCCGCCGCCGCCGCCATCATGGCGAGGTTCAGGGCGACCAGCGTCTTCTCCTCCGCCGCCACGGCCGAGGTGACGAGAACGCTGCGGCCGGCGCCCGACCGTCCCGGATCGAATAGGGCTTCGCGCAGCCGCCGCGCCGCCCCGGCGAACGCCGGCGTGCTCAGCACCTCGAGCTTCGAGACCTTGCGCTGCTCGCGCTCGGCGATGCGCGGAATGGTGGTCAACGTGGGCACGTTCGCGATCGCCTCGAGCTGGCGGCGCGAATGCACCGTCTCGTCGAAATACTCGCGGACGAGACCGGCCGCGGTGCCGAGCCCGAGCCCCGTGATGAGCGAGATCGCCACAAGCAGGATCCGCGGCGGCCAGCTCGCGTCCTTCGGCGGCGTCGCCGTCGAGATGACGCGCGCGTTGGTGGTATTGATCGTCTGCTGCTCTCCGGTTTCTCGCGCCCGGACGAGATATGCCTCGTAGACGCCGCGCGCGGCTTCCGCCTCACGGTTGAGCTCACGCAGGCGCACCATCGCCTGGCTGGTGTCCACGGACCGCCGCTTCAGCTCCTCGAGGCGCTGCTCCAGCGCCCGCTCGCTGGCTTGCGCCCGGTCGAGGTCGCTGCGCGCCGCAGCCGCGATGCGCCTGAGCTCGTCGCCGATCAGCCCCTGCACGGCCTTGACCTGCGCATCCTGCGTCAGCACGTCCGGATGCCTGGGGCCGAGGCGCGACATCAGCTCGGCGCGCTGGCGGGCCGCCTGCGCATACTGCACGCGCAACTGCCCGACTGTCAGCGACTGGATAGCCTCGGGGATCGCACCCGCTTCGGAGCCGGAGCGCAGCGCGCTCTCGATCTGGTCCACGCGCGCCCGTGCATCGGCGCGCTTGGCGCGGGCCGTCGCCAGCTGCGTGTTCGCTTCCGTCAGCTGCTGCTCGCTCACCAGGACGCCGCTGGCCCCGATGATGTTGTTCTTCTCGCGGAACGCGACCACCCGATCCTCGGCCACCTTGACGTCGGCGCGAAGCGCGTCGAGGCGCCCGCTGAGCGACTCCGAGGCCCGCCTTGCCAGTGAGGATCGGGCCTCCGCCTGATCGGCGAGATAGGCCTGCGCCAAGCCATCGGCGATGCGCGTTGCCTTCTCGCGGGATTCGCTGGTCACGTACACGTCGATGACGAACGCCTTGTCGGTCCGCTTCACCGCCACCCGCGTCTTGAGCTTGCGCAGCGCCTTGAGCGCAGGGTCGGTGCCGTCGCCGTCGAGATGCAGGGCCGTGAGGGCACGGCGGACGAGCACCGACAGCGTGTCGGTACGCCTGCCGCCGAACTCAGGGTCGTCCCCGAGCTTCTCGCTGGCAATGACACGGTTGAGCACGCCGTCGGAGGTGATGACTCTCGCTTGGCTCTCGACCTGCGAGATGCCGCCGTCCGGCGCCAGCCCGTCGGGCGTCAGCTCGTTCTTGACGATACGCTGGTCGCGCGGGTCGATGAGGATCTGAGTCGTCGTCGTATAGAGAGGAGTCGCCAGGGCCGCGTATGCGATGGCCGCCAGGATCGGCAGGGCGGCGACCGCGAGCACCACGCGCCGCCGCCGCTTCAGGACATCGAGCAGCTCGCGGATGTCCAATCCCGGGTCGTCGGCCCGGTGGCGATGCGGGGAAGAGGTGCGGGAGATGACCCGTCCGACGGGCGCCGCAATACGCTCACTCATCATGTCGATCGCCATTCCTCGGTCGTAAGGCGGTCTCCTGATGAACCGCCTGTCCCGTCCCTGGACAGGGAAGGGCCTCGTCGCTGCGCTCCCGCAAGCGCTGTGCCAGCATAGGATGATCCGTATTCGCTGGGCATTTCTGCCACGATCGCCGCCGGACGCGCGCGAAGCGCAACCGGACGCACCGGTCTGCATGGCTTCTGGGATGATCAGGCGCCCGACAACGGCGAGTACGGTGGATGCGCCGCCGGCCGCATGACCGGCTTGAGCCAGCGCTTCACCTCGCGCTGCGCCACGTGCAGCGCCAGCGCCATGCGCCCCCGCCAGCTTCCGGCTTGGTGCCATTCCGAGAGTGGGCTCGCGGTCGCGCCGAGCTGCACCTTGAACGGGTGATCGCCGATCGTGAAGTCGTAGGTGCCGAGCCCGGAGCCGAGGACAGCGTGCATGGCGTCCTCGCTGGCGAGAAGTCCGACGGAGCGCCGCGCGTGCCGCTCGACGTCATAGGCGAGCAGAAGGTGATGGAACACCCCGGCATGGACGATACCGGAGACGATGCCCGCCGGAGCACCATCGACATGGAGCACGTAGGTCCGCGCTGCCCCGGTTCCGGCTCCGGCGATCGCCGCCTCCAGATAGAAGCGATAGACGGCATCGTCCGCCATGATGTCTTCCGCGCCGATCGCCTTGAAGCGCAGGCTGCGGAACCGCCGCAGCGCCTCGAGCGCCGTCGTGATCACGGCACGGTCCGTCTCGAGCTGGAACGTCACCGTGCCGTGTCGCGACAGACTGCGCCGCTTCTTGTCCAGATACCGCCGCACGCGGGGCGAGATACTGCGCGCCCTCCATTCCTCCCAGGTGCCCGAGAGCGGCGCGCCATAGGCGGACATGCGCATCGGCGCCCTGCGGGCGCGCGGAAACAGTCGCGCGATGAGCTCGCCATGGCGGCTGACCTTAGAGAGCGACAGGAGATCGTACGGCTTGAGGCAGCGCTCGATCCGCCGCGGCAAGGTTCGATCGGCGGCGAGGCGCCCGGCCTCGGCAGAGTCGAGCACGGGCAGATTGTAGTCGGTGACGCGACAATCGATCATCTCGATGACGTCGAGACGGCGCCACCTCCGCTTGAGCAGCGGCAGCACCAATACGGGCCGGCGGCTCTCGACGTCGCGGATGACCAGCGGGATGGGCCGGCCGGCCGCCGGCACCAGGTCACGGACGAGACGGCTCAGCCAATCTCCGCTTTGGAAGGCGGTCACATCGGCCCGGCGGACGAGGTCGCGATACTCCGCCGAGCCGAAGTCGAACCCCGCCTCGACGGCAACGGCCAGCCGCCCCGGGGACGTCCGCGCGAGAGTCGCCCCCTCGTCCACGGCGACCTTCAAGGCGGCACCGGACCGGACGTCGCGGCGCACGGCCTGCGCGACGGCTCTGTCCGGCAATGGCGCCTGCACGTTCACTGCGCCTCCGATATGGCGGATCGATTTGAGGCCACTCTTCCCATCCGGCACAACGGACGGCTCCGATGAAGGGATTTGCACCAACCATGCCACCTAGGCCATAGCCCGCGCCTACTGTGGTGTTTTCTCAGCGCGTTGCAGCATGGTGCATGATTTTCAACGTAAACCGTATTCAGTAAATGTGTGCCGTTACGACACATTCCGTCTATGCTGCGGCGCATCCTCCGTGCTAAGCCACTCGGCGTCCGTACCGTCCCCAGGCCGACGGAGCTCCCGCGAAACTTCGCCACCTCGGCGCGACACTTGCATTCCCTCGGCCACCGGGAACCGTCGTCCGCGCCCCTGTACCGTCGCGGACCAGTACCGTCGCGGACCCAATCGGCACGCACCCGTGCTCGAGGTCTGCGAGCACTAACGAGAACCAGTGAGGCCCGTGTGAGTGGCGTAGATCGGATTGCGGTTCCTCAAGGCAGGGACAGGCCGCGCAGCATCTTCTCCAAGATCGGCTTGGCGGTGGCCATGCTTGGCGTCGAGACCGCCGTCATCATCGTGGCCTCTCTCGCTAGCGGCGTCGCCTACCACCGCTTCATCTACGGCGAGACTGGCCCGCTTGCCCATTTCGCCGGCATCGGCCTGCTCACGGCCGTGCTCTTCGCCGCGCCCGGCATCTATCGAGACGACTACCAAATCCACCACTTCCTCGCCCGCGCCCGCAAGCCCGGACAGGTCTTCCTGCTCTGGAACATGGCCTTCCTGGTGCTCGCCGCCATCGCATTCCTGTCCAAGACGACCGGCAACGTGTCCCGCGGCTGGGTGCTGCTCTTCCATCCCCTCGGTCTGCTCACGCTGAACATGGCCGAGCGCCGCATCGCCGAGATGATCGAGAACGGCCTCGCCTCCGGCATGATCGGCCGCAGCCGCGCCCTCGTTATCGGCGCCGCCGACCGCATCGCGCTGTTCGAGGCCCACGCAGACTGGGAATCCTCCGTCGAGATCGCGCAGACGCTCGAATGGCCACCCCACAAGGCGGACGGCTCAGTGGAAGGCACCGGCGTGGTGCTCGATAAGGCACTCACCCGCGCCGCCGCGCGCGCCCGCGCCCTTCACGTCGAGACCGTGGTGCTGCTGCTCGACTGGTCGGAGACCGATCTGATCGATCGCATCACCGCCGCCTTCATCCAGCTGCCCGTTTCCGTGCACGTCGTCGCCCACGAGACGCTGCGGCACTATCCGATGGCCCGCGTCTCCGACGTCGCCGGCCGTATCACCCTGCGCCTGACCGATCCCCCTCTCACGCCGTGGCAGGAGGCGACCAAGCGCGTCCTCGACAGCTTCGCCGCCGGCCTGGGCCTCATCGCCCTGAGCCCGCTGCTCATCGGCGCCGCCATCGCCATCAAGCTCGACAGCCCGGGGCCGGTGTTCTTCCGCCAGCGTCGGCGCGGCTTCAATCACCGCGAATTCCTGATCTGGAAATTCCGGACCATGACCTCACTCGACGACGGCGACGTCATCGTGCAGGCGAGGAAGGGCGACCAGCGCATCACGCGTGTCGGCAAGTGGCTGCGCCGCTTCAACATCGACGAGCTGCCGCAGCTCATCAACGTCATGAAGGGCGAGATGTCGCTCGTCGGCCCGCGTCCGCACGCCGTCGCCCACGACCGCCTCTACGAGACCTGCATCGCCGAGTACCCGCGCCGCCTCAACATGCTGCCCGGCATCACCGGCTGGGCGCAGGTCAATGGCTGCCGTGGCGAGACCGAGACCGAGGACCGCATGCGGCGCCGCGTCGAGCTGGACGTCTACTACATCCAGAACTGGTCGCTATCCTTCGACCTCTACATCATCGCGCTGACGCTGCTCTCGCCGAAGGCCTACCGCAACGCGCACTGAGGCACCCCGGATGCCGGCTGCCTGATGCGGGCTACCGGTCCTACTTGCCGCCCCGGAGCCCCTTAAGCTTGTAGAGCGCATCCAGAGCCGCCTTCGGCGTCAGCTCGTCCGGATTGATGCCGTCCAGCGCCGTCTCCACGGCGCTCGGCCCCGCCTTCGGCGCCGGTCCGCTCTGCGGCCGCGCGGCGGCGAACAGCGGCAATTCGTCGAGCGTTTGAGTGTCCTTGCCCTTGCCGCGCCGGTCACCCTTCTCGAGCAGCCGCAGCACCTCGCGCGCCCGCTCGACCACCGGCGCCGGCAGCCCGGCGAGCTTCGCCACCTGGATGCCGTAGGAGCGGTCAGCCGCCCCTGGCTTCACCTTGTGCAGGAACACGATCTCGTCGTGCCACTCTTTCACGTCCATCGTCACGTTGGCCACACGCGGCAGGCGGCCGGCGAGCGCCGTCAGCTCGTGATAATGCGTCGCGAACAGCGCCCGGGCTTTCGACACCTCATGCAGGAACTCGACGCACGCCCACGCGATCGAGAGCCCGTCGAAGGTCGCCGTGCCGCGCCCGATCTCGTCCAGGATGACCAGCGAGCGCGGTCCCGCCTGGTTGAGGATCGCCGCCGTCTCGACCATCTCGACCATGAACGTCGAGCGGCCGCGCGCGAGATCATCCGAAGCGCCGACGCGCGAGAACAGCCGGTCGAGCACCCCGATATGCGCCGACCGCGCCGGCACGTAGGAGCCCATCTGCGCCAGTACGGCGATGAGCGCGTTCTGGCGCAGGAACGTCGACTTGCCGGCCATGTTCGGCCCGGTGACCAGCCAGATGCGGGCATCGCTGCCCAGGTCGTCTCCGGGAGCGTCGAATCCCGTCGGCGGCACGATCGCCTCCGCCCGCCCGAGCACGCAGTCGTTGTCGATGAATGGCCCGGCCTTCGACCGCTTCAGCGCCTGCTCGACCACCGGATGCCGCCCGCCCAGGATCTCGAACGCGTCGCTCTCATCCAGGACTGGCCGAACATAGCCCTCGGAATGCGCCAGCTCCGCCAGCCCGCACGCGACGTCGATCTCCGCCAGCGCCGCGGCGACCGCCGCCAGCGCACCCTCGGCGGCGGCGACCCCAGCCGAAAGCTCGGCGAAGATCTCCTGCTCGAGCGCCAGCGCCCGGTCTCCCGCCGAGGCGATGCGCCCCTCGATCTCGCTGAGGTCGGCCGTGGTGAAGCGCACCGCGTTGGCCATCGTCTGCCGGTGCCGGAACAGGTCCGAATGCGGCGGCGTCTGCAGCGGCCGTGCGTTGAGCTGCGTCACCTCGATGAAATAGCCGAGGATGTTGTTGTGCCGGACCTTCAGCGTCTTCACGCCGGTCAGCTCGACGTAGCGCGTCTCCAGCCCCGCCATCACCTGCCGGCTGTCGGCCGAGAGTCGCCGCGCCTCGTCGAGGCTCGCCCGGTAGCCCTCGCGGACGAAGCCGCCGTCGCGCTTGAGATGCGGCGGCTCGTCGACGAGCGCATCGGATAAGTTGCGGGCGAGATCGGCGGGAGCCGCGCTGAGCCGCTCGGCGATGGCTGTCAGCTCCGCCGGCAGGCCCAGCGGCCCCGCCGCGGCGGCGAGCCGGCGCGCGCAGTCCGCTGCCGCCGCGAGCGCGTCGCGCACTGCCGCCAGGTCACGCGGACCGCCGCGCCCGAACCCCAGTCTCGAAACCGCGCGCGCCAGATCCGGCGCCGTCCGCAGCGTCGCGCGGAGGTCCTCCCTGAGCCGCTCGGCATCGATGAGGAAGCCGACGGCATCGAGCCGCGCATTGATCGCCGCCGGATCCTTCAGCGGGCTCGCCAGCCGCGCCGCCAGATCACGCGCGCCCGGTCCCGTGACCGTCCGGTCGATCGCGTCGAGCAGGCTGCCCCCGCGATCCCCCGCCGACGTCCGCGTCAGCTCCAGGCTCGACCGGCTGGCGGCGTCGATCAGCAGCACGGCCTCCTTGCCCGACCGCTTCGGCGGCCTGACCGGCGGCTGCTTGCCGATCTGCGTCAGCTCGACGTACTTCAAGAGCGCGCCGACCGCCGACAGCTCGGCTCGCGAGAACGCGCCGAAGCCGCCGAGCTCGGCCACGCCGAGGCGCTCCTTCAGCTGCCGCTCGCCGGAGAGACTGTCGAAATAAGCCGACGGCACCGGCGTCGCCGCCGCCCCCGCGATGCCGATCCAGCGCTTGGCCTCGAGGTCCGCCAGCAGCGCATCACCCACAATCACCTCACTCGGCGACAGGCGCACCAGCTCCCCCGCCAGGTCCGGCCCTTCCGCCTCGCCGACCTCGAACTCTCCCGTCGAGATGTCGAGCGAGGCGAGCGCCAGCCGCGCCCCCGGCGCCAGCGCCGACGCCACGCCCTGCCCCGGCACCAGGAACAGGCTCGTGAGGTAGTTGCGCTTTTTCGCGTCGAGCAGCGCGTCCTCGGTCAGCGTGCCCGGTGTGACGAGGCGCACAACGTCGCGCTTCACCACCGCCTTGTGACCGCGCTTTCGCGCTTCCGCCGGGTCCTCGAGCTGCTCGCACACGGCCACCCGGTAGCCTTTTGCGATCAGCCTTTGCAGATACTCGTCGGCGCGGTGGATCGGCACGCCGCACATGGGAATGTCCTCGCCCAGGTGCTTGCCGCGCTTGGTGAGAACGATGCCCAGCGCCGCCGACGCGACCACCGCGTCCTCGAAGAACAGCTCGTAGAAGTCGCCCATCCGGTACCAGAGGATGCTGTCCGGATTGGCCGCCTTGATCTCCAGGAACTGCGCCATGACCGGCGTCGCCTCGGCCACGGCGAGCGGCGCGCGCGGCGTCTGGTCCTGCGCGTCCCCGGCCCCTTGGGAAGTCGTTGTGTCATCGGGCGCATTGGCCTCGCCCGCGGCCTCATCCGGCCGCGGCACGCTCCTGGGCCTGCCCCTTCCCGTCCCCTGCTTCTGCATCCGCCACGCATAGCAAGCCGAGGGGAGCGGCGGAAGCGGCGAGGCGGAACAATCCCGAGGCAAACTCGGCCTTTGCGATCAAACCTCGACCACCAGCGGCCCGTCGAGGTCCAGCGCCGGCGTTCGCGGCAGCCGATGGATCATCACGTCGTCGCCGGTCAGTGGCTCGAGACCATCCTCCACCGCCTGCGAAACAGGCCCGCGCCAGAGCGCCCAGCCACGCCGCTCGTACCAGCGGGCATCAAAGGCCCAGAGCACGCACAGCTCGAAGCCGCGACCGGCGGTTTCCTCGACGATCCGTCGCAGCACCGCACTACCGAGGCCCCGGCCCTGATGAGAGGGCCGCGTCGCGAGCGCTTCCACGCTTGCCGAGAGCAGGTCCCGCTCTCCTGCTCTGGCGCGACAAGGCACCCAAAGCCCATGGCTGGCGAGGGTGCCGCCGTCGAAACCGATCACGTGCACGGCATCCTCGCCATAGCCCGCCATCAGCTCGGAGAAGTCCTCCTCGTAGGCCTCGCCGCACAGCGCCGTCAGCTCGCGGTAAATATCGCGGGCCAGCTCGCGGCGGGGGACGATCTCGAGCCTCGTCATGCTCACTGTTGGAGTCCCCGGCTTGCCGCCCCGCCGCTCATAAACCCCCTTCGGGAATAGGGGTTGTGGCGGCCTTGCGATGCCCCTATCTTCCGCGCCTTCGCGGCGGCACCGGGGGGAGAATCCGGACGCCCGCCTTCCCGTCCGATCGAACGAAAAAAGAGCCGCCCATGGCCACCAAATTCGCCGAGGCCCGCTTCACCGCGCAGGAGGCCCTGCAGTTCCACAGCCAGGGCAAGCCGGGCAAGCTCGAGATCACGCCGACCAAGCCGCTCGCCACCCAGCGCGACCTCTCCCTCGCCTACTCGCCGGGCGTCGCCGAGCCGGTCAAGGCCATCGCCGAGAACCCGAATGCGGCCTACGACTACACCAACAAGGGCAACCTCGTCGCCGTCGTCTCCAACGGCACCGCCATCCTCGGTCTCGGCAACCTCGGCGCCCTCGCCGCCAAGCCGGTGATGGAAGGCAAGGGCGCCCTGTTCAAGCGCTTCGCCGACATCGACGCAATGGACCTTCTCGTCGATACCACCGATATCGACGCCTTCGTCAACTCGGTCCGCTATCTGGGCCCGTCCTTCGGCGGCATCAACCTCGAGGACATCAAGTCCCCCGACTGCTTCGTCATCGAGGAGCGCCTGAAGGAGCTGCTCGACATCCCGGTCTTCCACGACGACCAGCACGGCACCGCCATCGTCGTCGCCGCCGGCATCCTCAACGCGCTGCGCGTCGTCGACAAGGACATCCGCGAGGTCAAGCTGGTCTGCTCCGGCGCCGGCGCCGCCGCCCTCGCCTGCCTCAATCTCCTCGTCGAGATCGGCATGCAGCGCGACAACATCTGGGTCGCCGACATCGAGGGCGTCGTCTATCAGGGCCGCAAGACGCTGATGGACAAGTACAAGGAGCCCTACGCCAAGAAGACCAAGGCCCGCACCTTGGCCGACATCATGGCGGGCGCGGACATCTTTCTAGGCTTGTCCGCGGGCGGCATCGTCAACCGCGCCATGATCGGGAGCATGAACCGCTCACCCGTCGTGTTCGCCATGGCCAACCCCGACCCCGAGATCACGCCCGAGGAGGTCCTCGCCGCCCGCGACGACGCCATCATCGCCACCGGCCGATCCGACTACCCGAACCAGATAAACAACGTCCTCTGCTTTCCCTTCATCTTCCGCGGCGCCCTCGACGTGCAGGCGTCCACCATCAACGAGCCGATGAAGATCGCCGCCGCCGAGGCCCTGGCCGAGATCGCCCGCGCCGAGGTGCCGGACCAGGTGGCGCAGGCCTTCCACGGCCGCCGCCCGACCTTCGGCGCCGAGTATATCATCCCGGCGCCCTTCGACCCGCGCCTGCTCTCACACATCCCGCCGGCCGTCGCCAAGGCCGCCATGGACTCCGGCGTCGCCCGCCGCTCTATCGTCGACATGGACGGCTACGTCGCGCGCCTGAAGGGCCGCCTCGACCCCGTCGCCGGCTGGCTGCAGTCGACCTTCGAGGATGTCCGCCGCTTCCCCAAGCGCGTCATCTTCGCCGAAGGCGAGGACCCGGCCGTCATCCGCGCCGCCAATACCTACCACGCCCAGGGCTTCGGCACGCCGATCCTCGTCGGCACCACCGAGACCGTGAAGGCCAATTTCAAGAAGCACGGTGTCGGTCTCCGCCCCGAGTTCGAGCTCGTCGACACCCGCAAGTCACCCCACACCGAGGAGTTCGTCGAGTACCTCTACAAGCGCCTCCAGCGCCACGGCTTCCTTCGCCGCGATTGCGCCCGCCTCGTCAACAACGAGCGCAACATCTTCGCCGCGCTGATGGTCGCCCACGGCTACGCCGACGTCATGGTCTCGGGCGTCACGCGCAACTGGTCGAGCGTCTTCCGCGACGTGCGCCGCGTCATCGATCCGCTGCCCGGCCGCACCCTCATTGGCGTGACGCTGGCCCTGCTGCGTGGCCGCGCCGTGCTCATCGCCGACACCAGCGTCCACGACATCCCGACCGCCGAGGAGCTGGCCCAGATCGCCATCGAGGCCGCCCGCGCCGCCCGCAACTTGGGGCTCGAACCGCGCGTCGCGCTCCTCGCC
>WBZX01000606.1_pt1 | contig 31516 bp, 30 predicted proteins | sample 5204211 | NCBI WGS metagenome assembly WBZX01 (sample SAMN12344362, study PRJNA552823) | activated sludge metagenome | biome: Activated sludge suspended growth; feature: Nitrification reactor; material: Wastewater; isolation source: activated sludge from nitrification reactor of wastewater... | reverse complement strand
CAAAAGAATAAAAAAGACGACCGCAAACAACCGGGGTCCGGCGAAGATTTTCATATCGACGATTACGCATAAAGGCCGACAAGTTTGGAAAACATAGTCATCACCTGGCGAGAGCTGCTGATCGTCGTCGCACTGGTGCTCGCGGTATACATTGCCGAGATGCTGCTGGTGATGCGCACCAGTGGCGGTCTGCGCAAGCCGCGCTGGCTGGGGCTGATACAGGAGAGGCGGGCAGAAACCGAATTGCGCCGGCAACTGGAGGAACTGACAGCCCGTGTCGAGCAGCTTGAAACACTATTGAAACCGGTAGAAGAAGAGATGGAAACCGGTTCCCCTTACAATCGTGCGATCCTGCTGGCCAAGCAGGGGGCCGAAGCCGAACGACTGGTAAAGGAATGCGGAATCTCGCGCGGTGAGGCCGAACTCATCGTCACCATGCAGCAGCGATGATCCATAACGACATCCAGAACCAGCTTGCTCTGCTGGTCAAGACTTCTGTTCCGCAACTGATCAATGTTGCCGACAGCCCTCTCGAAACGCCTAAGTGGACGCCGGGGCAGCAGATCCCCGCGCAAGTCCTTGCCAGCCTGCCCAGCGGACGTTTTCAGGTTCAGGTCGAAAGCCAGATTCTCGACATGAACCTGCCGCGCAATACCCAGCCCGGCGAAGAACTCCAGTTGACCTTCATCGCGTCGTCGCCGCGCATGACGTTTGCGCTGACGCCGGAACTGGAAGCCAGGCTCTCGCCACAGGTTGTCAATAGCGGCGTTACCCTCAGCGATACCGCCCGTTTTCTGGGGACGTTGCTGCAAAAAGGCGGGATGGATGCGACAAACAACCCGCAAACTGCGTCGTTCCAGGCATCCGGCACCATCTACCGCCCGGTTGAAAATCGGGTGGCGACGGCGGAATTGGCAAGAACATCGGTCATCGTTCCCGGCGAACCGCCGCCAGCCCGGGAGTTCGCCCAGGCCTTGCGCACGGCGGTCTCGCAAAGTGGCTTGTTTTACGAATCGCACCAGGCGCAGTGGGTCACCGGCGAACGTACGCTGGCCTCGGTCCTGCAGGAGCCGCAGGCGCGGTTCCCGGCTTTGAATCCAGCACCGTTGCCAACACAGGCCAACACTGCCTTGCTGTCGAATCCGGCTGCCCTGATGCAGTCAGGTGTGCCGACAGCTAATCCCAACCAGCCAGCGGGGGCGGTACCGCAAACGCCGCACCAGGCACAGGATGCTGCGGGAACCAATAACTTTGTCGCTGGCGGGCAAGCGATGCAGGCCCGATCCGGTGTCTCTGCCGGGCATGGTGGCGAGCGGGATTTTTCCGTCGGCCTGCAACACGGCATAGATGCGCATGGCGGACTGACAGTCCGCGACCCGGTGCACCCGATGGCGCAACCTATCGTCCAGCAGCAGCTGGACACGTTGGAAACACGCCAGATCGTGTGGCAGGGGCAAGTCTGGCCCGGGCAGCAAATGGATTGGCGTATCGACGAGGATGGTTCCCAAAGTACGCATGATGGCGAGAATGCTCCGCGCTGGCGTACGCAATTGCATCTTGAAATGCCGACATTGGGCGGCATCACGGCCAAATTGACGATGGACGGCCAAGGCATCCGTGTCGATTTCTCGGCTGATCGCAGCCAAACCGCAGAACGCATGCGCAGCGAAATCGCCAATCTGGCCCAATCCATGCAGGGTGCCGGGCTCAAAGTGGCCGGGCTCAAGGTGAATCGGGATGACGCAGCCTGATTCGCGCCAACTGGCGGTTGCGCTGGCCTACCAGACCGGAGAGGCCGCGCCGCGCGTGACCGCCAAGGGGCACGGGCTGATCGCCAAGGCCATTATCGAAAAAGCCCGTTCTGCCGGGATATACGTGCACGAATCCCCGGAGCTGGTATCCCTGCTGATGCAGATTGATCTCGATCAGCGCATCCCCCCCGAGTTGTACATTGCCGTCGCCGAACTGCTGGCCTGGCTGTACAAACTGGAGCACGAAGAGCCACCCCCGCTGGAAATTAAGTCTGCCGGGAAAAGAAGCGGTGGTGCTGTCAGATAGGCTTTACTTCCTCGCTTGTTACAGAAATAGCTCCAGCCTTGCCGCTTCGCTGATCGCGACCACGGCGGGGTGTTTGAGTTTGCGCTCGACCGAGATGGCATAGAATTTCTCTGTCACGTCCTGCGTGGCGCCGATCGCCACGACACCGTACTGCTGCTGGACTTCCCTGGAAATCGAAGTGGGTGCGGCAAAGATGCCCACTCCGGCCTGGCCGAAGGCCTTCATCAGCGCGCCATCGTCGAATTCGCCGGTAATGTGCGGCCGGACATGGTTTGCCTCGAACCAGCGCAGTAGTCTGGAGCGTACCGACACGTCGTCGCCGGGTAGCAGGAGCGGCGCACCATCGAGTGACTGGGGAAATTCGCCGGGATATCTGGCCGCAAGCTCGGTGGTTGCGAAGAAAGTAAGACCGCATTCGCCCAGCAGGTGACTGAAGGCACGCACATCGATTTTGGGCGGCATGGGGCTGTCGGCGATGACGATATCCAGCTTGTGCAGCGCCAGTTCGGCCAGTAGGTTGGCCACTTTGCCTTCGCGGCAGATAATCCGGATTTGCGCGCCGGACCGGATTGCCGGTTCGATCAGCCGGTAGGCGATGGCCTTGTGTACGGCATCGCAAATGCCTACACGAAATTCCAGCATGTGTCCGGCGGGTTGCTGCCGCAAGACGTCTTCCAGCTCTTGCCCCAGGGTGAAAATTTCATCCGCATAGCTCAACACGACGCGACCCCGGTCGGTCAGTTCAAACTTGCGGCTGCTGCGGGTGAATAGCGCCTCACCCAGTACGCTCTCGAACAGGGAGAGCTGTCCGCTGATGGTTTGCGGGGTGAGATGTAGTTGTTCGCAAACCTTGGCGATGCTCCCCGCCTTGGCGACCATCCAGAAGTAGTACAAGTGCTTGTAATTGATTGCGGCCATGACGTATTAATTTCGATTTAAACGAAGTTAATCTAAATTATATTCGATTTTTCAAGATCAATCCGATTCGTTATAGTACTCGCGTTGTCATTCACTTGATTCGTTAAGGAGATTGTCATGCAAACCCATATCCAGTCGCGCGGCTTCAGTTTGACGGAAGCGTTGCGGCAATACGCCTTGCGTCGCCTTAAAAATGCCGTGAGCTTTGCCAACGACCATATCAGGCGCGTCACCATTCTTTTGTCCGACATCAACGGGCCTCGGGGAGGCGAGGACAAGCGCTGCCAGTTGATCGTGACGATGGACAAGCTTCCCAGCGTGGTCATCGAGGATACCGAGCACGATCTTTATGCGGCAATCGACCGGGCGACAGAGCGCGCCAGCCGTTCGCTGGCCCGCAGGCTTGAACGCAAGCAGTCGCATCGTGTCGTGATGATGCCACTTTAAATTTATCTAAAATTTTGTCAGGAGATCGATCATGAATGAAATTCGTACCCTTGCCCGGGCAGAACATGGCTATGCCGGTTCTGTCATTGATGGCAACAAGGTCATCCGCAACACCTACATGCTGCTATCGATGACGCTGTTGTTCAGCGCATTGACAGCCGGGGTGTCCGTGGTCATGAAGTTGCCACATCCGGGGTTGATCGTCACGCTGGTTGGCTATTTCGGCCTGCTATACCTCACCACCAAATTCCGGGATAGCGCCAAAGGCCTGCTGTTCGTTTTTGGGTTGACGGGTTTCATGGGTTACACACTGGGACCTATCGTCAGCCAATATCTGGGATTGCCTAATGGTGGGCAGATCGTGGCCACGGCCATGGGGCTGACCGCAGCTATTTTCCTTGGCCTGTCCGGTTACGCGCTGGTGAGTCGCAAGGATTTCAGCTTCATGGGCGGATTTCTGACCGCTGGTATCCTGGTTGGGTTTCTCGCGGGTCTGGGAGCGATGTTCTTTGAATTGCCGGGCTTGTCGCTGGCTGTCTCGGCCATTTTCGTATTGCTGATGTCCGGCCTCATCCTGTATGAGACCAGCAACATCATCCAGGGCGGCGAAACCAACTACATTATGGCGACGGTAACCCTGTTCGTCTCCATCTTCAACCTGTTCACCAGCCTGTTGCACTTGCTGGGATTCATGGGTGGTGATGAATAACATCGGCGAACCCTGGATGTGGGGCGGATTCATCGCGTTTGTATTAGCGATGCTTGCGCTCGACCTGTTTGTCCTGGGCGGGCGCCATGCACGCAAGGTCGGTGTGAAGGAGGCTGCACTCTGGTCGTTGGCCTGGGTCAGCCTCGCCCTGGCTTTCTGCGGTCTGCTCTGGTGGTATTTGCAGGACACAGCAGGTGCGGTCATTGCCGACCAGAAAGCCATGGAATTTCTGACCGGCTATGTGATCGAGAAATCGCTGTCGGTGGATAACGTATTTGTATTCCTGATGGTTTTCAGCGCTTTCCATGTTCCGCCTGAGCATCAGCGCCGGGTGCTGGTTTATGGCGTGTTGGGTGCGATCCTGCTTCGCGCCGTCATGATTCTGGCTGGGGCCTGGGTCGTGCAGGAGTTTCACTGGGTGCTTTACATATTCGGTGTATTTTTGCTGATCACGGGGCTGCGCATGCTGGTGATGGCGGAAGCGACGCCGGACCTTGAGAAAAATCCCGTCCTGCGTTTTGCCCGACGCTATTTGCGTATCACCGATAGCCCGCGCGATGAAAAATTCACCGTGGTAGAAAACGGAGTGCGGTATTTCACTCCATTGTTTCTGGTGCTATTGCTGGTGGAGTCGTCCGACGTGATTTTTGCCGTAGATTCCATTCCGGCCATTTTCGCCATTACCACAGACCCGTTCATCGTATTCACCTCCAATATTTTTGCCATCATGGGGCTGCGCGCCCTTTATTTTCTGCTGGCAGAAATGGCGGACCGCTTTCACCTGCTCAAATACGGCCTGGCTTTCGTGCTGATGTTTATCGGCAGTAAAATGCTGGCCGCACAATGGGTGCACATCCCAACCCAGGCATCGCTGCTGGTGATAGGTGTCATCCTTTCAAGCTCGGTCATCGCCAGCCTGGTTGCGAGCAGGCCGCCGCCGAAAAGAAACTAGGGCATGCATCCCTCATTTACTCAGCCTGCTGATTTAACCCACTCGATAGGAATCATATGAAACGCTTTTTGATGATGTTGACTGTTACTCTCACCTGCCTCAGCCTGTTTGCACCAGTGGCCGAGGCCAAACGCCTTGGCGGCGGTGGCAGCTTTGGCAAGCAGCGCACGATGCAGCAACGGCAGGCGCAGCAGCCTGCACCGAAATCCCCGGATCAGGCCACAGCCAAGCCTGCGTCGAATGGCAGCAAGTGGTTGGGGCCGCTGGCCGGCCTGGCGCTGGGCGCGGGCCTCGCTTCTCTGTTTGCCGGTAGCGGTCTGGGCGGTGCGATGGGCACTATCCTGATGGCATTGCTCGCTGCGGGCGTGATCATGTTCCTGGTCTCCAGATTCAGCAAATCCCAGCGACCGGTCATGCAATATGCCGGTAGCGGTGCGCCATTGAATGTGCCGGAGCCTGTCCAGCAGCCAGTCTATGCAGGCAGCAGCACAGTGGCGGCCATGCCGACTGCCGCGAATATCCCTGCGGATTTTCCGGTAGAGGATTTCCTGCGCAACGGTAAGCGCTCGTTCATCCGCTTGCAGGCTGCGAATGACCGCAAGGACCTGGACGATATCCGCGAATACACCACGCCTGAAATGTTTGCGGAAATTGCCATGCAAACTCAGGAGCGCGGTAACGAGGCGCAAAAAACCGATGTGGTCTTTATCGATGCCGAGTTGCTGGAGGTGGTGACGGAAGGAGATTTCAGGGTTGCCAGCGTGCGGTTTACCGGACAGCTGCGCGAAAATAACGGCCAGCCCGAGAGCTTCGATGAAATCTGGCACGTGCAGAAGGATTTGCGTGATGGCAAAGCAGTGTGGCTGTTGGCTGGTATTCAGCAGCCTACGGTGATGTAATCGGGTGCGGCCATCATCATGGTGCTTACATGGTGGCCGCACACATCATCCCGCAACTTCCGTTTTTGATTGGATGAGATAGTGACCCGATCGGGCTATTGCTCTGGATGAGCCTGGACACTATTGTTGAAACTGTATATTCACTATTCACAGGGATCCAAATATGAAGAACAAAGCTCTTAAAGCGGTTGTAGCAATCGCAGCACTCTCGTTTTTTTCAGGCGCTCAAGCCGCAACTGTAGATTTTCTGGCATATACGGTTGATCAGCACTACTTGGTCAGCAAGGCAGATTTGTCATCCACGAACAACGACAAGAGCTTCAGTATCAATTATGGTGACATTTCTGGCTGGACTATTAATTCTGCAAAGCTGTGGATTAAGGCTCAGGACGACCAGGGTATTCTTTCAGGTGTGGATCTCCCTCCGGAATGGGCTGCTTTGACAAAAATTGAGAATACCGTGCTTACTCCATCGCTTTCGGATTGGTACGAAGTTGATGGAAATACCTGGTATATCGGTTACGACGTAGCCAGTTTCCTTACCAATTCAAATACAAGTCCGCTGACGGGTACGGTAACTGTCAACTTGCTGGGCGATTACTATTTTGAGAATGCCAAGTTGACTTTGGATTACGATGTCGCACCCTCTGCCGTTCCGCTTCCCGCCGCACTCCCGCTGATGCTTTCCGGTCTTGGTGTTCTGGGATTTGCAGCCCGCCGCAGAAAAGAAACAGTTTAAGTTTGGCTGTTTTAAACGAACGGCAAGCCACCTTCGGGTGGCTTGTTTGTTTTTGAATTACCGCTTACGACCTTATCTGGTACCGGCTTTTTCCAGCCTGGACCTGACCAGTTCGATGTGGGCCCTCAACTCGTAAGCATGCTGTGAGAAGGTGACGGGCAGTTTCAACTCTCTGACCCTGTCCTCGATCTCGTTCAGCTTTTCCAGGTAATCATCCTTGTTTTGCTCGATATCCTTTCTCCGTAATTGGGTGTCGAGGTAACGCAACGCTCCGTAATACCGGTACACCTTTCTTTTGACCAGCCATGTGTAGATGACAGGGATGATTCTGGTCAGCGGGATCAGCAAGGCCAGCAAGGGCACGATGACGATCAGCGTGCGATTGACGAAGGTGGCGGCCCAGAAGGGCAGGTATTTGTCGATGAACGGCAGGCCGGATTTGTAGAAATTGGCGGCCTGGCTGCTTAAGGGAAAATCACTCCCCCTGGTGGCGGGAAATTCCCCCGCCTTGTGCAGCATCCCCGGGCCGTTATGCACCTTGGCGATAACTTTCAGCATCAGGTAGACCAGCGCCGGGTGTACATCTTCCTTTACCACCAGCGTTGCCGTCGGTGCAACCAGATCGACGTTGCGTGCCGGGATGTTGCGCTCCAGGTTGAGGCTGCCTTCTGGCAGGATCAGGTGGTGCAGGTAGGAAAACTGTCGGGTGTAGGCTTCGGCGTCGTCCAGGCTGACCAGCTTGATTGCCCGGTCGGCCAGGATCTTCTGCAGGATGGGCGAATCCGGGACATCGACCAGAATCGCCGCATCGACTTTACCTTTCAAAATCGCATTGGCGGCCTCATCGCCGCCGATAGTGACGAAGGTCGTGTTTTTGGTCGTGATGCCGCTGGCATTCAGCAGGGCCGTAGACAACACATGCGTGCCTTCGCCGGGCTTGCCGATTGCGATGCGCTTGCCCTTGAGTTCGGCCAGATGCGAAACATCCTTTTTACAGCGGCAAAAAATCCAGGCCGGTTCGTAATACAGGCTACCCAGCGACAACAGCGAACCCGCGCCTTCGGTGCTGGCGATGCCGTCCTGGATGAAAGCGATATCTACCCCGGAGTCGGGGTCTTTCAGGCGTTCCAGGTTTTCCACATCGCCGCTGGATTCGCGTGATTCCAGCGTGACGCCTTCTTCTTTCAGGTATACCCCGTAGATGGATGCAAATGCGCTGTAATTCAGCGCCGGGTCGCCGGTGCTGATGGCAATATGCCTGGGCGGGGCGGGGTCGATAAACTTGTAGGCAACTACCAGGGCAACGAGGATGAGCAGCAACGACGGCAGCGTTGCCTCCAAAAGCTCGCGGGTGAAAACATCCGCAAATTTGTTGTAGCTCAGCTCGAGTTTCTTTTTCATGAATGTGCCGATCAGCGATACGGGGCAATATTCATTCGGATAATATCCGCAAAGGCCGCGTCTGTCTCAGCGGGATAAACCGAGATGATCGATGGCCGGTCTACACCTGGCTGAACTGCTCGCGCAGTTTCTCCACGGCATCGGCCTCGCCCCGGATTCGAAAGTAAGCGCCTTCGTGGTCCGACCGCTCCCCCAGCACCTGGCAATTTGCGTAGACATCCTTGCGCAACTGTTGGGCCGACCAGGGGAGAAACAGCTCATCCTCGACCAGATCCTGCTGGAAGAACGCGACGATTTTCTGGTGCAGCCTGGCGACATCCTCCGGGCGGCGGGCGCTCATCACCACGCAATCCGGGTACCTTGCCCGCAAGGCGGCTTCGCATTCGGCTTGAGCCGTAGCATCGCCGACATGGTCGATCTTGTTGAAGATGCGAATACGCGGCACGACATCAGCGCCGATTTCTTCGAGCACTTTGTCGGTAACCTCGAGCTGGCGCTCGAATCCGGGGTCGCTGGCATCGATGACGTGGAGCAGTAGCGAGGCGTCCAGCGCCTCGTCCAGCGTGGATTTAAACGAGGCGACGAGGCCGTGCGGCAGGTTCTTGATAAAGCCGACCGTATCGCTCACCAGTACGCGTGGCACACTTTCCGGGTAGAGCGTGCGCACAGTGGTATCCAGCGTAGCGAAGAGTTTGTTGGCGACCAGTACCTCGCTGCCGGTCAGCGCCCGCATCATGGTGGATTTGCCTGCATTGGTATAGCCGACCAGCGCCACGCCGGCGAGGCCCTGGCGCTCCTGCCGCCGTGCGCGCTGCGTCTTGCGCTCGGCCTCCATGGCGACGATTTCCAGTTGCAGTGCGGCGATGCGGTCGCGAATCTTGCGTTTATCCAGTTCGGTAGCCGATTCCCCCGCACCCCGGCCGCCGACGCCGCTACGCTGCCGCCCTTGCGGCCCCGCCAGCTTGGCCGCTTCGCGCAGGCGCGGCGCCATGTAGCCTAAGCGGGCGATTTCCACCTGTGCCTTGGCGGCGCGGGATCGGGCGTTGCGGTGAAAAATTTCGAGGATCACCATGGTGCGGTCCATCACTTCGCAGCCGGTTTCGATTTCCAGGTTACGGGCCTGCGACGGCGAGATTTCGTGATCGACCAGCAGAGCGTCGATCTGTGGGTAGCCGTCGGCCGCAGCCATATTGTTGACGTAGTCGTGGATCTCCTGCCGCTTGCCGATGCCGAGATAGGCGGTCGTATCGAATGTGGGGCGCTTTTGCACGAAAGTGTTGACTGCCTTATACCCCAGAGTTTTGGCGAGTTCGCGTAGTTCGGTCAGCGATGCTTCGAACTCGACGTCACTGACGTTGGGTAGTTGTACGGCCGCAACAATGGCGTACCTGGGTGTTTCCTGGGCTTCGGATTGCATGAGGGGATGGCGTGGCTTGGTAGTTGAAGCCGGATTTTACCTGTAAATGAGGCGGCTGCAGAGGTTGCTGCTGGCGGCTGCCGTGAAGCTGCTGATGGTGCATTTTCAACCCTGCGATTATCTTATAATCCTGAAAGCCGCAGTTGAACCACGGGGGACACGGGGAGCACGGGAAAAATCGAACAAAATCAATTTTTCGCGCGTATGGAACATACTTGCCCGAAAAGAAAATGCACTTGTGCGTAAGCGATTGTTTTTACCCCGTGATCCCCGTGTCCCCCGTGGTGAGCTGCTTTTTCACGATAATCGAAACAGAACATCGACTTTCAGCACTCATGGCAAAACAAACCTACGACGAATCCTCGATCCGCGTCCTGCGCAAGCTTGAGCCTATCCAGCTGCGGCCGGGCATGTACACCCGCACCACCGACCCCACCCACATGGTGGTCGAGGCTATCGACAACGCGGTCGATGAAGCGATGGCCGGGCATGCCAAAAATATCGAAGTCACCTTGTACCGCGATGGCTCGGTGGCCGTTCAGGACGATGGACGCGGGATCCCGGTCGGGCTGCATCCCGAAGAGAACGTGCCGACCGTGCAGGTGGTGTTTCAGGTGATCCACTCCGGTGGCAAGTTTGCCAAGGGCAGCGACGACAGCAGCTACAAATTTACCGGCGGCCTGCATGGCGTCGGTGTCTCGGTGACCAACGCGCTCTCGTCCCGGCTGGAGGTCGAAGTCAAGCGTGAGGGCAAGCAGCACCGCATTGTGTTTGCCGATGGCGAAGTCATCGAGCCTTTAACCGTAACCGGTACCTGTGGCGTCCGCAATACGGGGACGGCGCTACGCATCTGGCCCGATCCCAAGTATTTCGACACCCCAAACCTGCATCGCGGCGAACTGGAACACCTGCTGCGCGCCAAGGCCATGTTGTTGCCCGGTGTGAAGGTGCTGCTCAATATCGAGACGGCGACAGGATTCGATGTCAAGGAGTGGCGCTTCGACGGCGGCATTGCGCAATATCTTGACCAGATGATTGCCGAGGATGAACCTATCGCCCCGACTTTCTGCGGCGAAAAATATCTGGCCGCCAACGACACCTTTTCCGATGGCGAAGGCGTGCAATGGGCGCTGACCTGGGTCACCGGCTCCGGCGGTGGCGAATCCTACGTCAACCTGATCCCCACCACTGGCGGCGGTACGCACGAGGCCGGGTTGCGTGATGTGGTGTTCAATAGCGTACGTACCTTTGCTGAGCAGCACGGCCTGATGCAGCGCAACGTCAAACTGGCGGCCGAGGATGTCTGGGCCAAGTTGTGCTTTGTGCTGGCACTCAACATGGTGGACCCGAGCTTTGCCGGGCAGACCAAGGAAAAGCTTTCTTCCCGCGAGGCCGTCAAGCTGGTCGGCGCCGCAATGAAAGACACCCTCGATTTATGGCTCAATGAGCACGTGGCAGCGGCAACAAAAATCGCCGAACAAGCCATCAAGAACGCACTGGCCCGCGGCAAGACCGCGAAAACCGTCGAGCGCAAAAAAGGCTCGGGCGTGGCGGTGATGCCGGGCAAGCTGACCGATTCTGAGCTGACAGGGTTGGATGCCGAACTGTTCCTGGTGGAAGGGGATTCCGCCGGAGGCTCCGCCAAGGCCGGGCGCGACAAGGAAATTCAGGCGGTATTGCCCCTGCGCGGCAAGGGGATGAACAGTTGGGAGGTCGAACAATCGCAAATCCTCGCCAACCAGGAAATCCACAATATCGCCGTGTCGCTGGCGATAGACCCGCACCGGCTGGACAGCGAAATCGATATGAGCGCCTTGCGCTACGGCAAGGTCATCATCCTGTCGGATGCCGATGACGACGGCAGCCACATCCAGGCGTTGCTGCTCACGCTGTTTTTCAAGCACTTTCCCAAACTCATCCAGCAGGGCCATGTGTATATCGCCCAGCCGCCGCTGTTCCGGGTGGATGTGCCCGCGCAAGGCAAGAGCAAATCGCCGCGCAAGCTCTATGCGCTGGACGTGGAAGAACTCGATGCGTTAGAAGCCCGCCTGCGCCAGGAGGGCGTCAGGGAAGGCAGTTGGAGCGTTTCGCGGTTTAAAGGCTTGGGTGAAATGGATGCCATCCAGCTTTGGGAGACCACGCTTTGCCCCGATACCCGGCGCCTGGTCCGGGTGGAAATGGGCGATGTCGAATTGGCGACAGGCACCTTCGATACACTGATGGGCAAGTCATACGCCAGCCAGCGCAAGGAGTTGATTACCGCGCATGGGAACGAGGTTGAGGCGGATATTTAAGGGTATCCGCGTTTAGAACTTGAATCTTTAGAAGCTCTTACACAGGCAAGATGCCCCATGAATGCAGTAGAAATCGAAGAAGCCATATCGGATCTAGCCCTTCAGCCCTTCGACGCGGCTGAGTTTCCGTTCGCCTTTCTGGCCGCTTTCGGCAATAAAGACACGGCGCTCAAGCGCCTGCGTACGGGCAACAACAATGCTTCGGATGTGCCCGGTGGCGTACTCCAGCGCAATAACATCCATCTTGCCGTGTGTGAAGCCGGTGCTGTGGGTGAAACCCTCAAGGCTTTGCGCGTCAGCCCGACCACCGCCAAGGCGAAGGCCAAGTTCATCCTCGCCACCGACGGGAAAACGCTGGAAGCCGAAGAGCTGACCAACGGCGAAACCATCGCCTGCGCCTACGAGGATTTTCCTGATCATTTCGGTTTTTTCCTGCCGCTGGCGGGCATCTCCACCATCAAGGAGATCAGGGATAACCCCATCGACGTGCGCGCCACCGCGCGGCTGAACAAGCTCTACGTCGAATTGCTGAACGAAAACCCCGAATGGGCGCACGCCTCCCGCCGTGCCGACATGAACCACTTCATGGCGCGGCTGGTGTTCTGCTTCTTTGCCGAAGACACCGACATCTTCAACGGCGAAGGCCTGTTCACCCGCACCGTCGAGCAGATGGGCGAGCGCGACGGCAGCAACACCCACGAAGTGCTCTCCGAAATCTTTCGTGCCATGAACATCCCGATAGAGATGCGTCGTAGGTCGGGCTTCAGCCCGACAACCACTGTCGGATTGAAATCCGACCTACCCCTCAGGTCATGGGCCGATCAATTTCCCTATGTGAACGGAGGCCTGTTTTCCGGCAGCGTAGAGGTGCCGCGTTTTACCCGTATGGCGCGCAGCTACCTGATCCACGCCGGACACCTGAACTGGAAACAGATCAACCCCGACATCTTCGGCAGCATGATCCAGGCCGTGGCCGACGACGAAGAGCGCGGCGCGCTGGGCATGCACTACACCAGCGTGCCCAACATTCTCAAGGTCTTGAACCCGCTGTTTCTCGACGAACTGCGCGCGCAATTGAATGAGGCTGGCGACAACGAACGCAAGCTGCTCAACCTGCGCCGCCGCATGGCACGCATCCGCGTGTTCGACCCGGCATGCGGCAGCGGCAATTTCCTCGTCATCGCCTACAAACAGATGCGCGAGATCGAGGCGGAAATCAACCGCCGCCGGGATGAATCGCATCTGGGTAGCGAGATACCGCTCACCAACTTTCGCGGCATCGAACTGCGCGACTTCCCGGCGGAAATCGCGCGGCTGGCGCTCATCATCGCCGAGTTCCAGTGCGACGTGCTGTATCGCGGGCAGAAGGACGCGCTGGCGGAATTTCTGCCGCTGGATGCGCAGAATTGGATTGTCTGCGGCAATGCGCTGCGGCTGGACTGGTTGAGCATCTGCCCGCCCACGGGGACGGGGGTAAGAGTGTTGGGCGATGATTTGTTCAGTGCCCTGCCCGTAGGTCGGGATTCATCCCGACAATCCATCGGCGCTAATGTCGGGCTGAAGCCCGACCTACAAGACCCGGCTGCCATCGATTTTGCGAACGAAGGCGGTGAAACGTATATCTGCGGGAATCCGCCGTATTTGGGCTCAACTTGGCAAACCGCTGAACAAAAGGATGATCTCAAGGCCATTTTTGACAAGCGTACCAAAAACTGGAAGTCGCTTGACTATGTGGCGGGCTGGTTCATGAAGGCCGCCGATTATGCCACCCACACCTTCGCATCGGCGGCCTTTGTATCCACCAACTCCATTTGCCAGGGGCAGCAAGTGCCGATTCTCTGGCCGCTGATTTTCGGCGCTGGCAGCAAGATCGCCTTTGCCCACACTTCTTTTAAATGGGCCAACCTTGCCAGTCACAATGCTGGGGTAACAGTGGCAATTGTTGGATTGTCATCGCAACTCCAAACACCGTGCCGCCTATATTCTGTCGCCAGTACTCAAAGTGAAGCAATGGCTGTGAAAACGGTAACGCATATCAACGCTTATCTCGCGCCTGGGGCGGATGTAATTGTTGAGAAAATGGCTGCGCCCCCAGATGTGCGAAGCATCATGGATGCAGGGGGTAAGCCAGTGGAAGGTGGAAATCTGTTTTTGGATGTGGATGAGAAACGAGAACTTCTTACTAGCCATCCTCAAGCTGCTGATTTGATAAAAATGGCATACGGCGCAAGTGAATACATCCGTGGCGATGTGCGGCATTGTCTATGGATAAATGACGGTGACGCGGTGCGAGCTAAATCGCTGCCGGGAGTTGCGACTCGATTAAATCGAGTCGCCGAGGCGCGATTAAGAAGTCCGAAGCAAGCAACGAAAAAGGGTGCTGCGTGGCCGCACCGGTTCGAGGAAGTTAAGCAGACTGGTAATGAAGTTGTGACCGTCGTTCCAAAGGTTTCTTCTGAGTCACGTGAGTTTTTGCCTGTCGGGCTACTGCCTCCAGGATCAATCATTACTGACCTCGCCTTCGCCCTCTACGATGCCCCCCTCTGGAACATGGCGCTCATCGCCTCCCGCCTGCACCTGGTCTGGATCGCCACAGTCTGCGGCAAGATGAAAACCGATTTCCGCTACTCCAACACCCTCGGCTGGAACACCTTCCCCGTGCCGCTGCTCACCGAGCAGAACAAGGCCGACCTGACCGCCTGCGCCGAAAACATCCTGCTCGCGCGCGAGGCCCATTTCCCTGCCACCATCGCCGACCTGTACGATCCGGAAGCCATGCCGGAGAACCTGCGCCATGCCCACGAGCGCAACGACGAAGTGCTGGAGCGCATTTACATCGGTCGCCGTTTCAAGAACGACACCGAGCGGCTGGAAAAACTGTTTGAGCTGTATACGAAGATGACGGCGGGTGTAGGTCGGGTTGTAGGTCGGGCTTCAGCCCGACAAAGTCAGGTTAAAACCCGGCCTACGGATGTTACGGGGACATTGTCGGGTTAAAACCCGACCTGCGGAATTTACGGTGAGGTGATGGCTTATAACGATCTGCGCAAGGGGCGTGTTTCGCAATCGGGCTTGGTGTATCACATTACAACGGTGACACAGTGCCGGATGCCGCACTTTGCTGCGCTGGATAACGGGCGCAAGGTGGTGCAGGAGTTGATGTTGTTGCAAGCAGAAGGACGCGCCGAAACACTGTGCTATGTGGTGATGCCGGATCATTTGCATTGGTTGATGGTGTTGCATAAGGGCAAGCTGTCCGACGCTGTACGGCTGCTGAAGGGGCGTTCGGCACGCGCGATTGGTCACGCGGTTTGGCAGGCGAATTATTTTGATCATGCGGTCCGTGAGGATGAGGATATGCGCAAAATGGCACGATACATTGTGGCGAATCCGCTGCGGGCAAATCTGGTTGAACGGATTGGCGATTATCCGTTGTGGGATGCCGTTTGGTTGGATGAGACATTGTCGGGCTGAAACCAGACTTACGGGTTATTGTCGGGTTGAAACCCGACCTACGGTGTGGTGATGGTAGGTCAGGTTTCAGCCTGACATTTGGTATTGTCAGGTTAAAACCTGACCTACGGGTTCTGCGGGGGACATTGTCGGGTTAAAACCCAACCTACAATATACGTAACATCAGTAGGGGTTGGAGGTCGGGTTTTAACCCGACTTTTGCTTGACGAATAGGCCGGAGTAAATATAATTGAAAATATACTTGTTGATTGCAAGGAGTAACCGCCATGTCACAAATCACGCTATATCTGGATGATGCCACGCAGGCACTGGTTGATCAGGCAGCACAGGCCAATGGCGTATCAAAAAGCCGTTGGGTGGCGGACATCATCCGCAAGCACGCTCATCAGGAGTGGCCCAAGGCATGTCTGGAGCTGGCCGGAAAGTTCCCGGATTTCCCTTTGCTTGAGGCTGACGGGTCGAGCGGCATGCCGGACGATGCGCCGCGCATCGGGTTCTGAATGGCGCCCATGCTGATCTTCGACAGTAACATCATCAGCTACTATCTTCGCGGCGACCCGCAGATCGTGCCGCATGTTCAGGCACTGGCGCCTACAGAAGTCGGTGTACCAGCCATCGTGGAATATGAATTGCGCTATGGTCTTCTGCGCCTGCCGCAGGAAGCCGCCAGGCCCAGGTTGGCAGCGTTGATGCAATTACTACAGCCTATGCAGCGGTTGCCATTTGATAGTGACTGTGCAGCCCATGCCGCCCGTATCCGGGTGGAACTCGAAGCCGCCGGGATACCTATCGGCCCGCACGATACCATGATCGCTGCCACGGCAATACGGCATCAAGCCACTTTGGTGACGCGCAATGTGCGCGAATTTTCCCGTGTGCCGGGCTTGCAGTGGCTGAACTGGCACGAAACCACATGAAAAACCAATGCGCACTTGGATGCTGGCGTTGTCCAACAACTTGTTGGACGATGACCCATTGACCTTGCCGGGTGAGGAATTTGTGCAGCAGCTGCTGCACAATTGTTTCGGCATCACCAACTTGTCAATATTGAACTGATCAAGCACGAACTGGCAGGCGACGACATATCCATAGAGGAAAATACACAGTGACCAGCCCAGCCAATCCCACCAACGCCTATACCATACCGTCGGTGTCCATCACCACGGCGCGCACGGGTGCATCCAGCAAAGCCAACGCGCTGGGGATGCGCACCATGCAGGAGCGCGCCTACGCCAAGCGCGGCGAGCAATACCTGCTGATCAAATCGCCACCGGCCTCGGGTAAATCGCGCGCGCTGATGTTCATCGCGCTGGATAAGCTCAACAATCAGGGCTTGCAGCAGGCCATCATCGTGGTGCCGGAGCGTTCTATCGGCGGTAGCTTTGCCGATGAGCTTTTGAGCCAGTACGGCTTCTATTGGGATTGGCGGGTGACTCCGCAGTGGAACTTGTGCAACGCGCCCGGTGTGGACGATGTGAAGGTTGCCAAGTCCAAGGTCAAAGCTGTCGGGGAGTTTCTGGCCAGTGCCGACAAGATACTGGTCTGCACCCATGCCACGTTCCGCTTTGCGGTGGACGAGCTTGGTGTTCAGGCTTTCGATGACCGTCTGATCGCCATCGATGAGTTTCACCATGTTTCCAGTGACCCGGATAGCAAGCTGGGCAATCAGCTCGGCGCATTCATTGCGCGCGACAAGGTGCATCTGGTGGCGATGACGGGCTCTTACTTCCGGGGTGATAGCGTGGCGGTGTTGGCTCCGGCAGATGAGGCCAAGTTTGAGACGGTCACTTACACCTACTACGAGCAGCTTAACGGCTACCAATGGCTCAAGTCGCTGGATATCGGTTACTTCTTCTACACGGGCGCTTACGTTGATGCCGTTAACAAGGCATTGAATCCGGCATTGAAAACCATCGTCCATATTCCCAATGTGAATGCCCGCGAAAGCCTCAAAGACAAGGAGCGCGAGGTCAACGAGATCATGCACGGCTTGGGCGAATGGAAGGGCGTTGATCCGGCTACCGGCTTCCATCTGGTGCAAGCCCAGGATGGCCGCACCCTGAAGGTGGCGGACTTGGTGGATGATAGCGATCCGTCCAGACGCACCCGCGTGCTCACCGCATTGAAAGACCCGGCACAGAAGGGTAACCGCGACCATGTGGATGTCATCATCGCGCTGGGCATGGCGAAGGAGGGCTTTGACTGGATTTGGTGCGAACACGCACTGACGATTGGTTATCGCAGCAGCCTTACCGAAATTGTGCAGATCATTGGTCGCGCCACCCGCGATGCCGAAGGCAAGGAGCGTTCGCGCTTCACCAACCTGATTGCCGAACCCGCAGCCGAACAAGCCGCCGTGGCGGAGGCGGTGAATGATATGATCAAGGCGATTTCCGCCAGCTTGCTGATGGAGCAGGTGCTTAGCCCCCGCTATGAGTTCACGCCAAAAAACAACGGACCGCTGCCGGGCTTCGATTACGGTGAGGGAGATTACAAGGCTGGCGGCCACAACATTGGGGTGAACAAGGACACCGGCGAAATTCATGTGGAGATCAACGGGCTGGCAACGCCGCAAAGCCCTGAAGCGACGCGTATCTGCAAGGAAGATTTGAACGAGGTCGTCACCAGTTTTTTGCAGGACAAGACCGTGCTGGAGCGCGGCCTGTTCGACAAGGAAAATACGCTGCCCGAAGAGTTGACCCAGCTGCGCATGGGCAAGATCGTGCGCGAGCGTTATCCGGAATTGAGTGACGCCGATCAGGAGGCCATCCGCCAGCACGCGATTGCCGCGATGAATATCACTCAGCAGGCAAAACTGGCATTGGCCCAAGCCGATGCCGAAGGCGCGACGCAAGGCAGTACGGCCTTGCTGGACGGAGTGCGCAAGTTCGTCAATGTGCGCGACCTGGACATTGACCTGATCGACCGTATCAATCCCTTCGATGCCGCTTATGCGGTACTGGCGAAAGCAATGGATGAGAAATCGCTACGCCAGGTGCAGGCCAGCATTGCCGCGAAGAAGGTGAGCATCCCCGAAGACGAAGCCCGCGAACTGGCAAAGCGCGCCTTGCAGTTCAAGAATGAGCGTGGCCGTCTGCCTGACATTAACTCCGCCGACGCATGGGAAAAACGTATGGCTGAAGGTGTCGCTGCGCTGGCTCGCTACCGCGCGCAAGCGAAAGCGATGCAGGCGCAAGGAGAATCCGGCAATGGCTGAGATGGATGATGACGAGTTGCTGGACGCGCTGGGCGTAGAAGTCGCACCACTCAAGGTTTCCAGCCGAACCCCGCGCGAGGAACGCATCATCGCCGGTTTCGAGGACATTCTGCGTTTTTATCAAGCGCATGGCCGCGCTCCGTTGCATGGCGAAGGCCATGACATCTTCGAGCGCCTGTATGCGGTGCGTCTGGATCAGCTACGCAAGTTGCCGGAGGCGCAAACTTTGCTGGCCGAATTGGATACTCCGAGGCTGCTGTCGGATGCAGTGGCGATTCAGACGGATGTGGGAGCGTTGGACGAAGACGCTCTGCTGGCCGAGTTAGGGGTCGGCGATACCACCTCCGATCAGGACGACATTACCGTGCTGCGCCATGTGCGTTCCAGCGTTGAAAAGCGCGCGGCGGAGGAAATTGCCAATCGGACCAAGTGCGAGGATTTTGAGAGTTTTAAGCATTTGTTCGACAAGTTACAGCGAGAGTTGAAGTCCGGTGTTCGAAAGGTAATCCCGCTGGAAACCCGCTCTCTCGACGAAATTCAGAAAGGCACTTTCTTTATTGTCGGAGGTCAGGTTGCCTATGTGGCCGAAGAGCGAGGGGAGTTCACCACTAAGTACGACCGGCGAGACATGCGGCTCCGAGTTGTTTACGACAACGCCACCGAGAGTGAGGTGTTACAGCGATCCCTGCAACGCGCATTACATCGAGATAAAGTGGCGAGGCTCATTACTGAACCAATCGCCGGACCGCTGTTTGGCGATATGTCAGAACCTGACGACATCGAAACCGGAACCATCTACGTGCTGCGCAGCCTGTCCAGCCACCCATTCATCGCCGAACACCGTGAGCTGATTCACAAGATCGGCGTGACCGGCGGCAAGGTGGAGACCCGCATCGCAGGTGCAGAAAAGGATGCCACCTATCTGCTGGCGGAGGTGGAGGTGGTCGCTACCTACAAACTCCATAACCTGAATCGCATCAGGCTGGAAAACATCTTCCATCGTTTGTTCGACGCAGCGCAGGTCGACTTAACTATCGAGGATCGCTTTGGGAATCCGGTCAAGCCGAGAGAGTGGTTTCTGGTGCCGCTCCATGTGATTGACGAAGCGGTTGAGCGCATTCGGGATGGATCGATTACTGAAGTGGTTTATGATCCAAAAACCGCTCGATTGGCAGGTTGAACATGTGCAGACTTGGTGCATTTACCCTTGTGCACATGGCCCCGGTTTTTAGAGGTCCCCTCTCGTAAAGCAGGCGTCCTCGCCTGCTCTGCCTTCGCTCGTTAGCTTTGGTGCAGGCGAGGACGCTTGCGCTACAGGTGCTGTCGGAGGGGGCTAATGGGTCTGGGATTAAATGTCACAAATCACACTGTATCTGGACGATGCCACGGTCACCTTGGTAGAACAGGCCGCGCAGGCCAATGGCGTATCGAAAAGCCGTTGGGTGGCAGACATCATCCGCAAATACGTCGCCCAGGAATGGCCGCAAGAGTGTCTGGCGCTGGCGGGGCGTTTTGCCGATTTTCCGCTGTGTGAAGAAAACCAGACCTCGCTATGGGAATGTTAATCAGGCTGTTGTCGGCCAACAGCCGCCGTTTAACGGAAACGAAAAAGGCACCCGAAGGTGCCTGATTCACGAAGCGGAAATCCTTAAACCGTTTTTTTCCTGCGACGAGCGGCGAAGCCGAGAACGCCAAGTCCGGACAGCATCAGCGGCAGTGCGGCTGGCAAAGGTACGGCAGAAGGCTGGGAAACTGAATCAACAGAAACATTGTCCAACAGTGCCCCCATATTGTCACCACCAGAGTTCTGGAAGCTAATGTTATAAATTCCGGTAGATGTTGGGGTGAAGCCTAGGATGTAAGTATTAAAACCCACAGCACTGGGGATGGAGTTATAAATGCCGTTAGTAGTTCCGAAACTCACGGATACATTCTCATTAGTGCCACGATGGCTACCTGCTAGATCAAAAGACAGGTTGTAGGCTATTCCGCCAATCAGGTTTAAGCCATAACTTAGCAATCCCGCGTTCATGGATGAACCGTCAAGATCAATATACGAGCCATTTCCCGGGATAAAATCAAAATAGCCGGGGCCAACCACGTCAACAGTGCCGTCTGTAACAGACCATCCGCCTGCCCCGCTCCAATTATATGCAACTCCATAACTATTGAAATTGTCTGAAAAGATCGTTGCAGCCTCGCTCAAAGCTGGGCTAATTGTGAGGGCGGTGAGTAAAATAGCACGAACAAGTTTCAATTTAAATTCCTTATGTAAACACGCGAACTTACATTGATGCTTGTGCTTAAGATAATAAGTAGATAAACCTGTAGCAATAGCCCGTTTGGGCTATTAAAAAATGAAAGAGTTCTTGAAGGAGTGAAGGCGAATGGCTCCATCGGGTCGAAAGCAGCAAATCAGCGTATACGCTATGCTGCCGACTTCAAGTGCCTGTTGTCATTCGGTAAGCAGAGATTTAAGGTTAGTCATACACATGATTTACGTAGCCCCAATTTTTAGAGGTACCCTTTTAGAGAGATGAAGACGATGGACTTGTTTGACTTGGTAGATCCTTCGCTTCCGCCAGAAGAAAAGGTGCTGGCAAAAGAAAAAGTTTCGGAAATCAAGGTAGAAGAACCAGATGCCCGGCAGTTGCCGGAAATGAAGGTTGAAGAGCCTGCTACCGAACAGCCACCTGAAGTGAAGCTGGAGGAACCCAATCCTCCAGAACCCCCGCAACCACCCGTGCTAGCGCAGGGCGATCACGGCGGTGAAGACGGCGGCTTCGATCTTGCCGAATATACCCATCAGGTCTATTTGCGTTATGCCATCAGCGTGGTCAAGGGGCGGGCGCTGCCTTCCGTCTCAGATGGCGAAAAGCCGGTGCAGCGGCGCATCCTTTACGCAATGCACCGCCTGGGTTTGTCTCCCGGGGCCAAGCCGGTCAAATCGGCCCGCGTGGTGGGCGATGTCATCGGTAAATACCACCCGCACGGTGATTCCGCATCCTACGAAGCCATGGTGCGGATGGCGCAGGACTTTGTGCTGCGTTACCCGCTGGTCGATGGGCAGGGCAACTTCGGCTCGCGCGATGGCGATTCTGCCGCGGCGATGCGGTATACCGAAGTCCGGCTGACTAAGTATTCCGAATTGCTGTTGTCCGAAGTGGATTCCGGCACGGTGGATTTCCGCCCCAACTACGATGGCTCGGAGCAGGAGCCAGTGGATTTGCCGTCTCGCCTGCCATTTTTGTTGCTGAATGGCGCATCCGGCATTGCGGTCGGCATGGCGACGGAATGCCTGCCGCACAACATGCGCGAAGTCGGCAATGCGGCCATCGCGCTGATGCGTAACCCATCGCTGGATGTCGATGGTGTGCTGGAGCATATCCAGGGCCCGGATTTTCCCGGCGGCGGTCAGTTGATCTCCAGCGCCAAGGAAATCCGCGAAGCCTATGCTACCGGCCGCGGCATCTTCCGGGTGCGCGCACGCTGGACCATCGAGCAGCAGGCGCGCGGCCAGTGGCGCATGGTGGTGCACGAACTGCCGCCCGGCGTTTCGGTCAAGAAAGTGCTGGAAGAAATCGGCGAATATGCCGATCCGCAGGTCAAGGCGGGCAAAAAGGATTTGTCGCCAGAACAAAAGCAGATGAAGCAGCTGTTCCTCGATGCGCTGGAAACCGTGCGTGACGAATCGGGCAAGGATGCCGCCGTGCGCATCGTGCTGGAACCGCGTTCATCACGCATGCCGCAGGAGCAGTTCATCGCCTTGCTGCTTGCCCGCACCAGTCTTGAGGTAACGGTATCGGCCAATATGGTCGCCATCGGACTGGATGGTCGGCCCGACCAGAAAAACATTCTCCAGCTGCTCGCCGAATGGGTGCAGTTCCGCACGATCACCGTCACGCGCCGCAGTCAGACGCGGCTGGATCAGGTGCTCAAGCGGCTGCACATCCTAGAAGGCCGCATGGCGGTCCTGCTCAATATCGACGAGGTGATCCGTGTCATTCGAGAATCGGACGACCCCAAGGTTGATCTGATGGAAAGATTCCAGATTTCCGCGATTCAGGCGGACGACATCCTGGAAATCCGCTTGCGCCAGTTGGCGCGACTGGAAGCCATTCGCATCGAGAAGGAAATCAACGACCTGCGAACGGAAGAAGAAGGCCTGAACCGTGTGCTGGGCAGCGATGCCGCCATGCGCAACATGATCATCAGCGAAATCAAGGCCGATATTAAAAAGTATGGCGACGACCGCCGCACCCTGATCGAAGCCGCCGAGCGTGTCGTCGCCAAGGCGGTTTCAGTGCCGGATGAACCGATGACTGTCATTCTCTCCACCAATGGCTGGATACGCCAGCGCAGCGGTCACGATGTCGATACGGCCACGCTTGCTTTCAAGGATGGCGACAGCCTGCTGGCCATCCAGAAAACGCGCTCGGTTTATCCTATCGTCGTGGTCGATAGTGGCGGCCGTGCTTACAGTTTGTCTTCGACGGATATTCCCGGTGGACGCAGCGATGGCGTGCCGCTGGCATCCCTGCTGGATATGCCGCCCAAAACCAAGGCCGTGCTCATGTGCTCGGCCGCGCCGGAGACCAAGTATCTGTTTGCCACCACCGGCAGCTACGGCTTTATCGCCACGCTCAAAGACCTGGTTTCGCGACAAAAGGCAGGCAAGGCCTTCATGACGCTGGGTGAGGCGGATGCTTTGCTGCTGCCAGCCGTCGTCGGCACGGGCAGCCTGATTGCAGCGCTCGGCAGCAACGGTAAGTTGCTGGCTTTCCCGGTTGCTGAAATGAAAGAACTCTCCGCCGGTAAAGGCGTCATCGTCATGGCGCTCAATGATGATGAAAGCCTGCTGTCTACTACGGTGCTTAGCGAAGGTGCTGCACTCTTGGTTAGCGGCACGGGCAGGGGTGGCAAAGCCTCGTCGTTGGTGATGAAGTGGGCTGCGCTGCAGCCGTTCCTGTCGCGTCGGGCACGTAAGGGTGCGTCGGCGCCGGTGAAGTTCAGGGCCGATAAGCTGGAGATTTATGTGGAGCCGCCGCGCGAAGCCTGATTTGAGCTGCGCCCGGCGGGGGCGAATGGCGTCATTGGGCGTGAGCACGCCCTAATCAGTGCGGCCCGGAGCCTGGTTTCTGCCACGGATGGCGGCGAGGATGGTGTTGAGTATGAATAGCAGCAGCGCGATTGCGTTGAGCGCTCCCCCCATGCTGCGGATGTGAGGAATCTCCAGCAGATCACCGGCAATCCTGGCAATCAGCGAGGCGTGCAAGACGGCGAGCGGGATATAAAACATCGGGTGATAGGCGATTTTGATCCTGGCGACGGCTGGAAAGATAATCGGCGCATGGCCGAGGATCATCGAAAATACAAAGCCGATTTGAATGGCATGCAAAAACGCATCGTAGCTGGATCCCGGAATCAAATGCGGAGAAAACAACCCGATCAGGGCGCCTGTCAGGAGCCAGGCGTATCCCGATAGCAGGCATGCCGCAATAAAACGGGTCAGGCCTTCCTGCTTGATGGTGCGGCGCGCCACGTCCTGCAGCAGTAGCCAGAGAGCCAGCGCCAGCAACGCGGCTGAAAGTATCTGTACGTTCCATGTCGCAGAAAGCGTGGCGGCAGTGGCACCGACCAGAAACAGGAGAATGATGGCGATGAAAATCCGCCTGCCATTCGGCGAGGGCGGGCGGAATCGCGATAGTTCAAGCCGTTCGCCAGCGATAGTCAGTATCAGAAAGCCCATCCACCAGGGAGCGATCTGCTCGATACCGAACCCGGCCAGCCATAAGAGATTGCCGCATAACCATGCAAGGCTGCCCAGCAGTAGCGTCGCGGTGTGCAGTGCGCGCTGGCGCAACAAAATGTGCGCCGTGGCGACACCGAGAATGATGCTTGCCATGGTTACCAGCACCGCCCCAATCAGCCAGTGCTGGCCGGTAATAAAGGCGAGCCCACCCAGCGCCGCGATGCCGGGCGCCGCATAAGCCCAGGGGCGGCCAATGGCAACGGCGCGTTCGAGGGAGATGACAGTACCCAGAAACCCGCAAACCATCAGCGGGCCATGCAAGGCCAGCAAATGGGCTGACGACAAGGGGAAATTCCAGCCCAGACGCTCCAGGCCGCTGCCTATGCCGAAAGCCAGGCTGACAAAACCCAGCATCAGCATGGGAATCCGGTATTTGACAGGAAGATTCTGGTTCATGGTTGAGGTCGGCGAAGTTGCGTGACGGCAGGGATCAATTCCACCCTAAACGCTGCTTGGCCTCGGCAGAGATCATGCCGGGGTCCCAGGGCGGCTCCCAGACCAGATGAATGCTGACATCGATATCGGGAGGCAGCGCACGAGTCAAGGAGGCGTGGATGTCATCCAGCAGCATTTCCCCCATCGGGCAGGCGGGCGAGGTCATCGTGAGCGTGATTTTTGCAGTGCCGTCGATGATTTCCTCCCCGTACACCAAACCAAGATCGACAATGTTTTCGCCAATCTCCGGGTCAATGACTTGGCGTAGCGTGTGATGAACTAGCTGTTCGAGCTGGGAAGTATCCATGGTGCGTCATCCGGTTTTATCTGGTTGGTAACTCAAGCAATTCAATCATCGCGTTTGGCATAGCCGTGCTCGATGGCATAGACCGCGGCCTGTACCCGGCTGGTCAGGTTCAGCTTGCGCAGAATATGCTGGATATGAATCTTGACAGTACTTTCTGCCAGTTCGAGTCGGCGCGCCAGTTCCTTGTTGCTGGCACCGCCTGCCAGCAGCGCCAGCACCTCGCGCTCCCGTGGGCTCAGGCCTTCCTTTTCAGTGGTGCTGTCGCCCCCCTGAAGCCCCAGCATCAGCTTGCCGGTCAATTGTGGAGAAATGACGGCTTCGCCCTTGATGGCCCGCCTCAGTCCGTCGATAAAAGCCTGCATGTCGGTATTTTTCAACAAGTAGCCATTGGCCCCGGCCCGGACGGCAGCCAGCAGGTCTTCTGCATCTTCGGAAACGGTCAGCATGACGACGCAGATGGTCGGTAGCGATTCCTTGAGCATTCGCAAGGTTTCCAGCCCCGAGAGCCCCGGCATGTTGAGATCCAGCAGAATGATGTCGGGGGCGAGCGATATCGCCTGCTTGAAGCCTTCCATGCCGTCTGCCGCTTCTCCGACGACAGAAAATTCCTCGTGGCGCTGCAGCAGTGCATGGATGCCACTGCGAAAAAGCGCGTGGTCGTCTACCAGCAGGATGCGTTTTGAGGTCAACTGGGGATCCTTCCTGTTCTGGTGGGTACGCAAAGCACGACTTCTGTTCCCTGGCCCGGCTGCGAATTGATCTCCAGTTTGCCGCCGATGCGTTCGATACGTTCCCGCATGATACTCATGCCGATGCCGCCATGTCTGCCGTGGTCTACTGCTTCTGCATCCAGCCCCCTGCCGTCATCGCGGACGGTAAAGCGGTATTCTTCGCCACGTGTCATGGAGATTTCTGCTCTGCCGGCTTTGGCATGTTTACGGATATTGGACAGCGCTTCCTGCACGATGTAGAGCGCTTGCGCCTGGCATTCGATCGGCAGAGGCAGGGCAGTGCCGGATTTTACGAAGGTGGTTTTTATGCCGCTTTGCGCTTCAAATTTGGCGATGGCACGACTGAGTTCGGTGTCGAGATCCGACTGGCTTACACGTGTGCGGAAATGTATCAGCAGTTCGCGCACGTCCTCATAGCTTTCTTGCACCCCTGCTCGAATACGCTTCAAGTCTTCTTGCGCCTCCTGCATGTCGTTGGCTTCCAGTGCACTTTCCAGCATTTGCACCTGAAGGTTGAGAAAAGCCAGTGACTGGGCAATGCTGTCATGCAATTCCTGCGCAATCAGGTTGCGTTCTGCGGAGATTGCCAGTTCTTTTTCAGCCGCAACCATGCGCAGACTCTCGATGGCAATACCAAGATTCTGGTTCAGTGTTTCCAGCAGCTTGCATTCGTGAGCCGGCATGGCATGTTCTTCGTGGAAAAACAGATTGCACAAACCCAGGCTGCGGCCTTGCAGCAGAATCGGCAATGCCAGCGTGGTGCGATAACCAACCTTGATGCAGCCATAATCCAGATCGTGAGCTTCGGACTTGTTGATAAACCGTACCGTTGCCTCATTTCGCGCAGTGACTTCGCCACATAAGCAGTCACCGACATTCCTGCACTGCTCGGCCGCAACGAATTCCGGCGAAAGCCCCTCATGGATGAACAAATGCATTTCTTTTTCCGAACGGTCCACCAGTCGTATCGTACCGCCAGCGGCGCCGTACCGTGTCATGAGTTCGCGCAGAAATTCGCGGCACATTTCTTCCGGAGTTTGCGCCTTGGCAAGCAGTGCGGTGATTTCATACAAGGTTTTGAGTTCATCGCGGTGGATTTGCAGAATTCTTGTCTTGTCCTGCACCCGTTGCTCCAGCGTGTCATAAAGCTGTTGCAGGTGGTCTGCCATGTTATTGAAACCTACCGCCAGTTCGCCAAGCTCATCCATCGACTTGACCGGCAGGCGTACCTCGAAATCTTCGCCTTGCATGCGTAGCATGCCATCGCGCAACGTGAGAATGGGCCTTACCACGACGATATACATCAGGCCGATCAGCACGAATGTTCCAAGCAGCGCCAGCGCCAGAAGTCCGACCTGCAGGGTTCGCAGGGTACTCAGGTTGTTATCGCTATGCTTTTCCAGAATCAATACCAGATCGTCGATACTCGTTACAAAAGGCTCTATCCGGGTATGCAGTTTTTGCAGCAAATCCGCGCGCTGCAACGGGTCGTGCGATTGCTGGACGCGTTCGATCAGCGGTCGGATTTCATTGCCCCATGCCAGTTCGATCTCATGCATGCGATTGTAGACGGTCTCGGATTTTGGCAAATACAGCGGGCGTTTCGGATCGCCGCGGCGAATGAGTTGTAGCGTGCTTTCGAAGTCGGCGACGGCCTGCTCCAGTTCATCCTGCTTTTGTCCTGTCGAAGTGTCGGCCAGCAGGTAGGCGATATGGTAGGAGCGCATGCGCTCACTGCCCAAAGCGTTAATCGAGGCGCCGGCGCCTTCCAGATTCCAGGATTCGCTCAGGGTCAGTCCTATCGCGAGAAAGGCAACCATGAGAAAAGCGCCGGAGATGGTCGCGAGTTTGATGCCCAGTTTGTGCGAGAAATGAATCAACGATGGATCCTCAAGCGGTGCACTGCACCCATTGTTTGCCGCGTTCGAGGCGCTATGGGCAAATCATGCGGAATGTTCCGGTTTTGCGAGTGGAAAATGTTATCTGGATCAATAACGCAGTGTAGCGTTAGAAGAGGCGGGTGTCACCCCGGCGGGCGAGGTTGTGGGGGGCTGGACACAGCCTCATCGCTCCCGGTAGCGGCGATGAGGCTGGTTGTGGATGGCGCCATGGCGTGCATGGCATGGCAAATGCGATCAGATGCGTACGAAATCGATCACGATCTGCCCGGGTTCTCTTTGCAGATATTTGATGGACACTGCATCGCCGTAGCGATTGACCAGTTGATCCAGTAGTGGCAGCGGGTCGTGGTCGTTGACAAAGCGCATGGTTTCGCCGCTGCGCAGGGAGTCCAGCGCGCCGAAGATGGCCGCATGGCGGAAGCGCTTGGCAACGCCGCGGGCGTCGAATGGATAGATTTGTTCCGGCAGAAGATGCATGTGAGCGTGTGACATGGAATTTCCTTTCATGGGATCAGGCATTAATGGATCAGGTAAGCGTCAATCGAAGCAGAAACCGGCTGGTCAGGCACAGCAGGCACTGATTCGGCTGATGTGGGTTTGCCACAGCGGAGGCCCGGACTTTTCATCCGACCAGATGAAAAGCTCTCCAAATTCCGCATGAAGCGCTTGGTACAGCAACTTGGAGTCATGGTCATTGATCAGCAAGAGCGTTTCGCCGGGCAGGAGTTTTGTGAACTCATCGAATATGACGCGTTGCCGCTGCGCTGGGTCTATCGCGTGCGCCTCAATCGTGGTCTTGATGATACGTTCTGTCATGATGAATTCTTCTATTCAAATAAAGACAATACAAAAGATTTATTTACAATATATCTTAAATGTAGCACAATGATTTTTCATAAGCAATATAATTTATATACCTTAAACAAGAGGTAATTCTATGCATCTCACCACATTCTCGGACTACACCATGCGCGTCCTGGTGTATCTAGGGCTCCGGCACGGCCAGATGGTGACTATCGCGGAAATTGCGCAGGCTTATAACATCTCCGAAAATCACTTGATGAAGGTGGTTCACCAGCTCTCACAGCGGAACTATGTGGAGACCGTGCGCGGAAAAGGCGGCGGGCTGCGCCTGGTGCGCTCCCCCGAGAGCGTCAATATAGGCGAGCTGATCCGGGCGACGGAAGGCGATACCGAATTGCTCGATTGCGTTAAAGCGGAAAGCTCGTGCTGCATCCAGCCCGCCTGTCGCCTGGTTGGCATTCTGCGAGAGGCCCAGATGGCATTGTTTGCAGTGCTGGATAAATACACCCTGGCTGATTTGCTGTATCAGAGTGTGACGCTGAGCCAGATACTGATGCCGCAAAGGAAAACAGCCGAGATCGGCACGGAGGGATGACATGAAATTGCCGGAATTTTTTGCCGAGGTACCAAAAATCGTGCTGCACGATCCCCTGGCTGAGTTTCTTGGAGCCGCCGGGAATGGAATCCTGGAATACGGATACAGCGATGCAGTCAAGCTGGCCGGGCATTCCTGCCCGACAGTAGCATCGGCTTACTGGATGACATACAAGGCCTTGCAGGCGCTTTATCAGGGAGACGTTGCCGAACGTGGAAACATCAAGGTGGAGTTCAGCAAGCGAAATACGGATGGCGTGACCGGCGTGATTGCCAATGTGGTCAGCTTGCTGACCGGCGCCACGGTCGATACCGGATTCAAGGGAATCGGCGGGTACTTCGACAGACGGCACAAGTTGTTCTTCGAGGTCGATATGCCGGGCGAGATGCGGTTCACACGCCTCGACACCCAGGATAAAGTGAGTGTCAGCGTGAATTTGCAGGTCGTGCCCTCATCGCCTCGCGTGCTTGAGTTGATGCCCCGGTGCCTGAACAAGAGCGCCAGCGCCGAAGAACTGCTGGAATTCCAATCCCTGTGGCAAGGCCGGGTCAAGGCGATTTTGCTGGATCATGCCGAGGATCCGCGGGTATTTGCTGTCGATTGACTGTAACGGCAGTGTGGTGCGCGGGCGGCCCTGGCCCGGCGATTCTGCGAGGTTATCAAAATACGGGAGTTGGGGATGACGTCAGGTAAACAGGGGTTGTCGACACAATGCGTGCATGCCGGGGAGTTCGACGATGCATTCGGCTCGCCGCACACGCCGCTTTACGACACGACAACTTTCAAGTTTGATTCGACCGATGATTTACTCGATGTGATCGAGGGACGGCGAGAGGGCTTTCTTTACACCCGATACGGCATGAATCCAACCATCAAGAACCTTGAGGCCAAGCTGGCCGATCTTGATGGTGCGGAGGCCTCCCTGGTTTTCTCGTCCGGGATGGCTGCGCTTTCAGCGCTGTTCCTGGCGTATGGCCATCGTGGTATTGCCTGTGTCGGAGATGCCTATGGCGGCACGCTGGAGTTGCTGTCTAGCCAGCTACCCGGCCTCGGGATGCGGACGCACCAGCTGCTGACACCGGATCTGCAAGCGCTGGACGCGGTGCTTACAAATGGCATCAAACTGGTTTTCTTTGAAACGCCGACCAATCCAAGACTGGCCGTGATTGATATCAGGAAGGTCGCCGAGTTGGCGCATGCCCGTGGCGCGCTAGTCGTCGTTGACAACACTTTTGCCACCCCGGTCAACCAGCGCCCGCTGGCATTGGGCGCAGATATCGTGATGCAAAGTGCGACCAAGTATCTCGGCGGCCATAGCGACATAACCGCCGGTGTTTTGTCGGCCAAGGCAAGCCTCCTGGAACCGGTGTTGCCATGGCGCAAGAATCTTGGGCAAATGCTGGCGCCGGAGGTGGCGCATCGGCTTGCGAGAAGTTTGAGTACGCTGACGATCCGGGTAGAGCGGCAGAATGCCAGCGCCCTGGCGGTCGCAGAGTATCTTGCGCAGCATGAAAAAGTTCGGCGCGTTTATTACCCGGGGCTGCCCGGATTTCACGGGCACGATCTGGCCGCGACACAAATGTCAGGCTTTGGCGGAATGGTGACTTTTGAATGCAAGGGTACCAGGGCGGATGCTGCCCGAGTGGTGGACCAGTTGCAGTTATTCAGCCTGGCGCCAAGCCTGGGCGGCGTGGAAAGCCTGGTGACGCAGCCGTTTACGACTTCTCATCACAATATGTCGGCAGAAGAACGGTCCGAGCGAGGAATCAGCGACGTCATGATCAGGCTGTCCATCGGGCTGGAAGATCAGGCCGACCTGATTGCAGACCTGGCGCAAGCGCTTGCCGACTGACGGCCTGTTCAGCAGCAGGTATTGATCCGGCCGACCAGGCGCGGGCCGGATTCCAGCAACCCCGAATAAAGTTGTATCAGTGCCGCACCTGCGCGCAGCCGGTCTTGCGCATCCTGCGGAGTGCGGATGCCGCCGACCGAAATGACCGGCGCGTTGTGCGGCATTTTTCTGACGGTTTGCTCAAGCGTGGACAGTATCTCTTGCTGGTTGCCTTTGCCGCCGAGAATCAGTCCGTCGAAGGCAAACTCGAGTACGCAGGCCAATGCATCGCCCGCATTGCGGCGAGCCTGATCCACTTTCACCACGATGGGCCGCCTGATCCCGCTGCTGACGGTCAATCGCGCCTGCTCTGACTTGACGGCGCCAAGCACGGCCTGCAGCACAGGGCGGTTTTCGGCGAGATGCAAATCCGGACCGGCACGCACGCCCAGATTTACCGTAATGTAATCAGCGAATTGCCACATATCGGCCAGACAAGCCAGATAATCCAGTGCCATGCGGTCCGGATGCGTGGTGCGGTTCATGCTGATGCTGATCCCCAGCGGGATGGCGCG